>Ga0070738_10000388_pt1 | contig 128003 bp, 115 predicted proteins | sample Coa_R2_2_FD_66446 | JGI IMG/M metagenome (GOLD analysis project Ga0070738, IMG submission 66446) | Surface soil microbial communities from Centralia Pennsylvania, which are recovering from an underground coalmine fire - Coalmine... | ecosystem: Environmental > Terrestrial > Soil >... | reverse complement strand
TTCACGGCGAAAAGAACAGGCGGATAACAGGGGCAGCCTTCTGGGGGAAACGGTCAACACACATTCGGTTCCTGTTTTCTTCTGTTATCACGAAGCGAACTGACCGTAAGCCGTTGCCAGTGCAGAGCCCCCATCTGTTCGTTGTTATGTCTTAGACGGAAATGGACGGGCGCGGGGGCAGGATGTAGTACTGGAACGAAAACGCTCTCAGATCTCATTGACGATTGATGAACACAGTCTAATAATGACAATGCACGGGAGTTTACCTCCAGGTTTCTCCCGAATGACGCGACCAGATCTGGGCTAAGTCTCTGCCGATCGGCTCACTTTTATTTGCGCTCGTCTCCCCGTAGCCACCAAGCAGTTGTCTACAACGGTGTAGGACGACTGTCCCGTAGTTGTAGTACCAAGGAACTGTCTCAGGAACGGCGCTGTACTTCACACTCGTTCTTAACATGTCCTCGGAATCCAAGCGGGTAACGGAACGCCGCGCCGGCAAGCGTTTTCCCATTTCGCTTAACCTCCAATATCGAGTACTTAATCGTCGCGCTCCCAAAGTGTTCCGGCATGGAAAGACAATCAACATGAGCCGTCACGGTGTGTTGTTCATGGATGATGAAATCCTGACGGTCGGAACGAAAGTTGAAGCGCATATTCATTGGCCCGTAAAGCTGGATGGAAACCTGCCGTTGAAGCTAATCCTCTTCGGGTCGATCGTTCGTCTGGAAGCAGGGCGTGCTGCGTTCGTCTTCAAAAGACACGAATTCCGCATCTACAGACAGAAATCGCAAGCTGTTACTCGTCACGAAGCGGTTTTGCGGTAGTGGAGCGAATCGTTGGACGGAAACTGCTGCATCAAACTGCGACGAGCTTTACACTTCCATCCGGCGAGAACTTCACCTCATATGCTCGGCGACAGTTCTGGCACTGCAGTAGTTCGCTATCCATCGCGGCCGTCTCGATACTCGCCAGATCGGTCGAGCCGCAACTAGGGCAGTGTTGGTCCTCGTGCATCCGAGCCATCATACCAGCTCTCTTCCGCTCTCCAACACAGAGCGCGCGCGGCGGGACGCTACGTTCCGTGCTCGCCGAAGCCTTCGCTGAGGAACTACCGAGAAGTTTGAACGCTAGGATCAGCTTGGTACGTGTGCAGATTTGCGGTCCGAATCGACTTGCGGCGTGAGAGGCTCGGAGCGCGAATCAGAGGAGTGAGATATCCAGTCCCGGTTGATCGTGAGAAGCGGTCCGCAAAACTGGGGAACGCCGCGCTACCCATGGAGCGGGAACAGCTCATAGCTTTTCTGCGGACTCTCTAACTGCACCGCGATTGTGTAGGAACTTCAATAGGATTGCGATGGCTGCCGGGGGCCTTTGCGTCTCCGATTGATGACGGCACGGCATCTCATCGGTTCGGGTTGCTCGGGCGGCGCATATAATTAGGAGGTGAGCGGGCCCGACCTCCGGTGGGGCCAAGCTGTGTCGAATTCTACAGGAGGACATGCCATGAACAGTTCAGCCGAAGCGCCGGTCCGTTTAGCGGGGCGCACCCTCACACAAAAACGTCACGTATGTGCGTTCTTCAACTCTCGCGAGGAACAGAACAAGATTCTCATGCCATTCCTGAAGGAAGGCATCGAGCGGGGCGAGAAGATCCTTCGGATCATGGATCGCCGGCTTCGTAATGAGTACCTGGACGCGTACACGGCAGGCGGTATAGACGTTCAGGCGGCCGAAGCGAGCGGGCAACTCGAGGTCCGCCACTGGCATGACACCTATTTGCAGGGCGGCCAATTTGACGGCGACAGCATGATAAGGCTTCTCGAGGAGGGTTTGCAAGAAAACCGGAAGAAGTACGGGATCACACGGGCTGTGGGGAACATGGAGTGGGCGCTGGAGCCGGTACCGGGCGTAAACGATATCGTGGAGTACGAGATTAAGGTGAATCAAGTGGCATCGAACTATCCGGATGCTTTGGTCTGTGTGTACGATCTGAACCGGCACGGAGCGAGTGTGGTGATGGACATTTTGCGTACTCATCCCATGGTCATCGTGGGCGGAGTGCTGCAGGAGAATCCGCTGTATGTTCCTCCGGAAGAACTCCTGGAAGAACTGCGGCAGCGTAAAACTCAGGGATCCGGCAATGCCGGGCGAGCGGGTGAGCGGCAGATTCACTAAACATGCAGGAAGGATCGGCAGCGCCGAAGTCTGCTGCGGCCGCGGATCATGGGCGGGATGCCTCTGATAAGACTCTTAGAGACGTGGTCGCCCTTTCCACACTGCCGGCAGTCTGGACGGGAGCCGAGCCCTCGCGCATTGCCGAAAGCCTGGCTGCCTCGCTATTCACGATGCTCGATCCTGAGCTCGTTTATGTGTCGTTTATACTCGGCGATCCGTCCCAGCGGGTGGCTATTGCACAGACAGGACGGTACGATGCCGATCAGACGCTGGCGGAGCAAATCGGACCGACGGTACTCGATTGGTCGCGCTCGCATGACCCGGACGATCTTCTCTGGCTGGAGTTGCCTGGGCGTTCGGGCGGTGTGCGTGTAGCGACGCGCCAAATCGGACTTAATGGCGAACTAGGCGTTGTGGCGGCGGCATTCGCACCTGCATATTGCTTCAGACCGAACGATATGCTGGTGCTTAACGTGGCTGCGACGCAAGCCGCGGTCGCCGTCCAAAATACGAAGCTGCTGCATTCGTTACGGGCGAGCGAGCTTCGCGCGACCCAAGCCGCCGAAGAACTGTCGCGCCGCGAGGCTCAGTTCCGCAACCTTGCGGAAGCGCTTCCAAATTTGTGCTGGATGGCTTACGGCGACGGACACATCTTCTGGTATAACTCGCGCTGGTACGAATTTACCGGCACAACCCCGGAGCAGATGGAAGGCTGGGGCTGGAAAACCGTGCACGATCCGGAAATCCTTCCTGAAGTCATGGAGCGCTGGACCGCCTCAATCCGTACCGGCGACAACTTTGAGATGGTTTTTCCGCTGCGCAGGGCGGACGGCGCGTTCCGGCCGTTCCTAACGCGGGTGGTGCCGATCCGGGATGAGAGCGGTCGAATTGTCCGCTGGTTTGGAACGAACACGGACATCACCGGGCAGAAGGAAATAGAAAAAGAACTGCGAAATGCAAACGCGGACCTGGAGCAGTTCGCCTATTCGGCAAGCCACGACCTGCAAGAGCCCCTTCGGAGCGTAGCAATCTTCAGCCAACTGCTAGCCGCACGAGCGAGAGAGAAGCTGGACGGCGAATCGCTGGAGTATTTGGACAACGTGATTTCCGGCGCTACGAGAATGGAAGCTCTGTTAAAAGACCTTCTCGTTTATGTCCGCGCAACCCGGCTCGAAAAGCCGGAAGAAGCAACGGATGCAAACAGTGCAATCCAGATTGCACTAGCAAATCTGAAAGGGGCGATCGCGGAGAGCGCGGCAAAAATCGATTTCGAGCCACTGCCGACACTGCCGGTGCATCCTACCGAGCTAGAGCTGCTTTTTCAGAATCTAATCAGCAATGCCATCAAATACCGCCGGCCGGATGTAACACCCGTGGTGCACGTCGCGGTGAAGAAACTGAACGCGCAATGGCTCTATTCAGTAAGCGACAACGGGATCGGCATCGAAGCGCAATACCACGAACGCATCTTTGGTTTATTCAAACGGCTGCACACGGCCGATACGTACTCGGGAAGCGGCATCGGGCTGGCGCTCTGCCGTCGAATTGTTGAGCGCCACAATGGGCGAATGTGGGTGGAATCTAAACCGGGTCAAGGATCGACTTTTTATTTCACACTCCCTGAATGAGCAGGACTCGTCTAGACAGGTGCTGGCAATCTAGGACAGCACGATGGACGTGTTTCTCACCGGGCTCAGGGGAACATCAAAGCGCGCTTCGTTCCCGGCCGAGAGGGTGCGTTATCGCTGCTGGAGAGTGCGAGTACCCTCCGTGCTGGCGGTGGAGAGCGAATCCGTGGCTTGGGTGGTTTGCACAACGCCTCTACTGCTCAGCTTGACCATGGACGCGGCGGCCATGTAGCGGACGGCGTGGCGGTCATCCTGCAAGAGCGAGCTGAGCTTGGGAATGGTGTCCTGGTTGCCGCGATCGCCTAAAGCCTTGGCAACGGCCAGGCGCACAGCCCAATTGGAATCGCCAAGCGCCCACTCGAGCAGAGTGAGAGCGTATGGGTCCTGATCTTTGGCAAGTTCCGCGGCTGACTCGGCGCGCCCGGGAGCACCGGTGTCGCCACGGGTGTCCTTGATGGCTTCGTGAATGGCAGTGATGCCGATGGAGGCCGGTCCAAGGAAAACGCCGCCGGCGCTGTCGGCGCCCATCAACGCAAGCTGCCCGGGAGAGAGCTTTTTCTTGATGGCCTCGTGAATCTTGCTGGGCGCATCCTTCCGTTCGCCTGTGAGCACTTCCTGGAAAATCTCGCGGCCGGTGCGATCACCGAGAGCCCACAGAGCCTTGGCGGCGGTATAGCTGACCTGGGGATTGTTGTCGTCGAGCGCGGTCTTCAGACTGGGGATGGCATCGGGTGAACCCATTTCACCGAGGGTCTCGGCGGCCGTCTGGCGTACAGTAGCGTCTTTGTCCTGGAGTCCGCTGCAGACGAGTTTGACGGCTTCAGGCACCGGGCCGATGGTGCCGACGGCGGCGATGGCAGTCTTGCGATGCGCGGCATCGCCATCGGCCAAGCCTTGCTTGAGCGTGTCCCACGCAGTCATCTCGGCCGGAGTTTGCGAATCCGGGGCCGGGTGCCCCGAAGAGCGCTTCTCGGCGGGTGGCTGCGGAGCAATTGTACCGGCCGCAACGAACAAGAGGATCAGAATTGCTGTGTATTTCATCGGAGTTCACCCTTTCGATTGCCTCCGGTCGATTCGGACCGACCTTCGCGGAGGAGGCGTTCGCGTGTGACCGGCCGCGGCGAACGGCGGCGGCTTTTGAGTTTTGGCACGAGAGCCGCCGCGCGTTGCCGCACCGAGCCGCTATTTCCTGGACGACACGGGTGTCTCGTGCGATTTGTGGCTGGATTTGGTGTACTGCTCCGGATTCTCGTCGAACTTGTTCTTGCAATCCTGCCCGCAAAAGACATAGCGCTCGCCTTCGTGGGTACTGGTGGCGGGGGCTTTTTTCTCGTCCACTTGCATGCCGCAAACAACGTCGCGTTTCATAGAATTACTGCTCCTTTCTTCGTTATGAACATTTCTCCCACTCGTTTGACCTGGCGCGGAACGGGCTGTTTCCGGCGCTGAGGCCAACGTCACGGTCACGTTGCCGGTTGTCAAGCACCGTGCAATAAAAGATGAAAAAAATACAATCTTCTGATGGAGACCGGCTTGCGGCCGGCCTTGCAAGCTACTGGCTTGGCGCAGCTTGTAAGCGCCAGCAACATCGGTTACAGACTTGCATTCCAACCGGCATGGGTGGAGCGAAGTACAGCTTCACCTATACAGCAACAGGAGGAACGAGATGCCGGCGAAGAATAAAGCTGTGTTTGGGATTTATGCAAGCCAATTGGATGCAGAAAATGCGGTCCACGGACTGAAACTAGCCGGTTTTCGGAACACCGACGTCTCGATTCTATTTCCTGAAAACGAAGGAACCAAGGATCTGGCGCTAACGAAAAGCACGAAGGCGCCGGAAGGAACAGCAGCGGGAGCGAGTTCCGGAGCGGTCGTGGGAGGCATCATAGGTTGGCTCACGGGAGCCGGCCTGTTGGCGATCCCGGGCCTGGGAATGTTCATCGCTGCTGGACCCCTGATCGCGGCCCTGAGCGGCTTGGGCGTCGGCGGGGTAGTCGGCGGGCTGACTGGCGCGCTGGTTGGCTTAGGCTCGCCGGAATACGAAGCGAAGCGCTACGAGGGCCGTGTTCGCAGGGGCGGCATTTTATTGTCGGTACACTGCGACGATTCCGATTGGGTGAAGACCGCGCGCGTGATCCTGCAGCAGACCGGGGCGGAAGAAATCTCCGCGACTAGCGAGGCGAGAGCGGATTTCGCCTCCAGCGACCGGCCGCACCCGAGAGTGGTTGAGAAGCACGTCTAAGCCGGCGGGCGAGAGATGCTGCCGGCTCGCATTCTAGTGAGCTAGATTCTGCTGGCTCAGATAAAGAGCGGCGCTCCTGCCGCCGAGCCGTATCATACCTGCCGATTTCGCCGGCTCGTCTCGGGTGGACACTGCCGGTGGGCCGGGCGGCAAGTTCCGTTGAAACCGAAATTCAGCTGAATCGGGCGAGAAATTAAAAAGCAGCGTGGCCTGGGAACCGGACGGGTCTGCGCGCTCGATTCGTAGCAGAGCGGCATCCTCTTCGACATGCACCGTCGTGAGGTCCTTGCGGCAGTTCGCCAGGCAAGGCCAGCGTTTGCGCAAAGCGAGAAGCTCCCGATAAAACTGCAGAACCTCGGCGTGGCCCGCGCGCTCGAGAAGCTGCCAGCTAAGGCGCGACTGCTCAAACGTTGAGACCGCCTGAGGGTCGGCAAACTCGCCGCCACCGGCGAACTCAGCGAACTCCTGGCGGCGCCCTTCGCTGACGGCGCGTGCCAGCGCGCGGTCGCCGTGGCTGGTGAAATACAGGAACGGGGCGGTCTCGGCGAACTCCTCTCCCATGAAAAGCAGCGGCAAGTAGGGCGAACCGATCAGGAGCAGGGCGGCCATTTTGGCTTCTTCGATTGTGACCAGTTCGGAAAGCCGGAAACCTTGGGCGGTATTGGCGATTTGATCGTGATTCTGCACGAACGCCACGAAGCGCTCGCCGGGCTGGTCTTTGGAAGAGTTCCCGAAGCGGCGTTTCCGGTAGCTGGAGTAAATTCCGTCGTAAACAAAACCGTGCGTGATGGCCTTTTGAATATGGCTAAGGCGTCCGAAGCCGGCCAGGTAACCACGGGAACCGCCGGTCAGGACAGAAATGACCGAATGATGAAACTCGTCGTGCCATTGCGCGTCGAGCGCATAGCCGCCTTGCTGCCGGCGCTGGATGACGCGGACATCGTTCAGGTCGCTCTCGGCGATGACGAAGGCGCGGCGGCCCAGGCGCTGGGCTTCGGCATGAAAGCGATCGCGCAGTTCGGCAAGAACATGGAACGCGCTGAAATCGAAAATTCCGTGGATGGCATCCAGGCGCAAAGCATCGATGTGGTACTCGGTGAGCCAGTACAGGGCGTTTTCGATGAAGAATTGGCGGACGCCGTCGCAGCCGGGGCCATCGTAGTTGATGGCGGGACCCCAGGGGGTCTGGTAGCGCGTGGTGAAATACGGGCCGAAGCCGCCCAGATAGTTGCCTTCCGGGCCGATGTGGTTGTAAACGACATCGAGCACGACCGCGAGTCCGATTTCGTGGGCCGCGTTGACCAAAGCTTTGAGGCCGTTGGGCCCGCCGTAGGAGGAGTGCGGGGCGTAGAGGTCGACGCCATCGTAACCCCAGTTTCGATCGCCGGGAAACTGCGCGACAGGCATCAGCTCGATGGCGGTGACGCCCAGATCCCGCAAATAGGAGAGTTTTGACTGTACGCCGCCGAAGGTTCCTTGCTGAGTGAACGTTCCGACATGCAGCTCGTATAAGAGGTAATCGCGGAGATGGATACCGGTCCAAGCGGCATCGGACCAGGCGAAGGAATTGGCGTCTACGACTTCGGACCGGCCGTGCACGCCTTCCGGTTGCAGGCGGGAGCGGGGATCGGGGCGCTCTTCGGCGCCATCCAGGATGAAGAAGTAACGATCGCCCGTGCGGGCATCGGGCACGAACAGCTCGAAATCTTCGCCGCTGCGGTTCATAGGAATGGGCTCGCGTCCGGCGATGCGCAAGGCCATGCGGGCGGGAGCGGGCGCCCAAACCCGGAACTGGACGCCGCCGCTTGGGACGGGGTTCGCGCCGTAGATCAAGCTGCGTCCTCGCCAGCCAGCAGCGCCACCGGGCAGCGGGCGAAAATCTCCGCCAGTGGAAGCGTCGAATAGTCATCCTGGGATTGCGCTTCTATTACGGATCCGGCGATCACATCGCGAAAACGCGACGCGGCAATTCTCCGGGGCAGCAGCAGCGTTGTGTTTCCCCAGACTTCCTCACCGCACGGCAGGGGATGCGAAGCGCATAAGCGAACAAAGAACCGGGCGGCCAGAGCCAGAACGGTACGGTTTCCGGTGGTGCGGGCGAACGCGACGACATGCTTGGCGCGCGCGCCGCGGACGGACAAGGGTACGTATGCCCCCTCGGCGAACAGATCGAAGTGCTTACGGCGGAAGCACAGGGCGCGTCTGGTGACGTACATCTTGATGGCGCCGTCGCAGGGTTGGTTCATCAACCGGCAGACCAGTGGGGCGGGATCGGCTTCGGCATCCGCGCGCAGTTTGGCTGCGAGCCGCTTTCGCATTTCGAAATCCACGGGCTGGCGGTTGTCCGGATCGACCAGATGAAAGCTCCAGATTTCGGAGCCTTGATAAAAGTCGGGAACACCCGGCGACGCGATCTTCAACAGCACTTGCGAAAGGGAATTCCACATGCCGGCGCGCGCGATGGGGATTTGGAACTGGCGGAAATCGTCCAGGAAGGCTGAATTGCGAGAATCGTCCAGAATGTCGCGGACGAAATCGTCCACGGCCTTATCATGCTCGGTGTTGGGGTTGACCCAGCTGGAATAGATCTTGGCCTCGTGCAGGGCCTTTTGCATGTAAGCCTGGATGCGTTTTACGTAATTGCCGTGCTCCTCGGGGGTCATGGCGGCTAAAGGCCAGGTGCCGACCAGCGTTTGGTAAATGAGGTACTCCTCGTTGTGGTCCGGAGCGGCGGCGCCGTCGATTTTAATTTTCCACCTGCGGTTCATGTCGGTCCAGCGGCGAATCGCAAGATGCCACTCCCGCGGGATTTCTGAAAGCGCGTTGATGCGGGCGCGGACGTCTTCGGCGCGCTTGGTGTCGTGCGTGGAGGTGGCGCTCATACTGTGCGGCCACAGCTCCTGCCGGGCGATGTTCCGGCGATGGAAGGCGGGGACGGAAATACCGAAGCGATCCGGGTTGCCGCCCACTTCATTCAGGGACACGAGCGGATAATAGCGGTAAAACGCCGTATCCTCTAAGCCCTTCGCCGTTACGGGCGCGGTGAGCTGCTGGAATCGCATGACGAAGTTGTGTCTCTCGGCCCGCTGCTGCTCATCGAGGCCGTCGGGGTGCTCGAGCAATAACACGCTTTGAATGAACTCGAAAACTGAGCCGCTGATGGCCGGGTTGCGGCGCCTGCCTTCGCGAATGGCAGCGATCACATGTCGGCGATCCTCGGGTTCCATCTGGGTGTCGTCGCTACGAGCGTAGGTGCGATAGACCGGGAAAGTTGCCAGCACCTCGCGCAGGGCGTCGCGGAGGTTTTCGAGCGTGAAATCGCGCGACCAGCGGTGCTGTTCGGAGATGCGATCGAGACGCCTGGACAGCACGTTCAGCTCGCTGGACATCGCGACTTGCAGGATCAGGCGCTTGGAGTCGCTGACCAGATCGTTGAAATCCTCCGACCAACCGGCGAAGCGGCGATAAAGTAAATGAAACGCTTTTTCCTTGCTACGGTCTACGAACACGCCGTTCAACACGTTGAGAAAATCGTAACCTGTGGTGCCTTCGATGGCCCAAGAAGCGCGCAGGGACTCGTTTTTCATGAGGATCTTCTCGGCCACGATGTAGAAATTTTGTTCTTGGCTGTTTTGGCCCGCCGCGACGGACTGGGCGCTGCAGGCTTCCTGCAGCGAACGGAAGTACCTTTCCGGCTCAAACAAGCCGTCGGGATGATCGATGCGCAGACCGGTGACGTTGCCGCGGCGGACCAGGTCAAAGATAAGCGCGTGGATAGCCGAAAAGACCTCCGGGTCCTCCGGGCGGATCGCGGCCAGATCGTTGACGTCGAAAAATCTACGGTAATTGATCTCGTCCATGGCGACGCGCCAGTAGCTGACGCGATAGGCCTGGCTTTCGAGCAAACGCTCCAGGCGGTCGAAGCTGCGCGGAACGCCGCGTTGGCCGTTTAATTCAACAAGAGCGGACCGAATAGCGTCATTCACGCCAGCGCTGGACGACATAAGCTCCGACAGGCGGCGCTTGACGATTTCCTTTTCGCGCTGGCGTTCGCGGATCTTGGCTTCGTCGGTTTCGGTCTGGGTGGGGAGATGATTGAGTGCCGTTACGATGCTTTCGAGTTCCGCCAGGTGCAGATCGTCCGGGGCGAATTTATCGCGCAGCTTGGCGAGGGCGGGCTCCAGGATAGTGGTCCAGCTGCGCGGGCCTAGAGGCAGAGGCTGGCCGTAGATGGTGACGAAAAACTGCCCCTCATTGCAGGCGACCTGAATTTCCTGGTTCTCCAGGACGCGCCCATACTGGTCGCCTAAGATGGGGAGCAGAACCTTATTGGTGAGCTCCTCTTTGGGAGGATGCCAGTCGATATCGAAGTAGTGCGCGAAGGTACTGCTGGGGCCGTTCTCGAGCACATCCCACCACCAGGTGTTCGAGGGGTGCGAGATGCACATGTGGTTGGGCACAACATCGACAACCAAGCCCATGCGGTGCCGCTGCAACTCGGCCGAGAGGCGCAGAAATGCATCTTGGCCGCCGATTTCGGGGTTCAGCCGCGAGTGGTCTGTAACATCGTAGCCGTGCAGGCTGCCGGGGCGGGCCATCAGGAACGGCGACGCATACAGGTCGCTGATCCCCAGGTCATCGAGATAGGCGACGATGTCGCGCGCCATCTCAAATGTGAAGAGGTGGTTGAGCTGGACTCGATATGTTGCCGACGGGACGTGGGAAGGCCTGGTTTTTTTCCGCTGCATGAGGGCGGTACGCCCCTTTGGACTGCCGCCGAGCGACGGCAATTTCAAAGGGGCTGAACGGCGTGGTACGGATTAGGAGTTTTTCCCGGGAGCGTACTTGTTCAATTCTGAATAGAGCGGCCCGGCGGCGGCCGGCGGCGTTATGTGGCCTTCGAGGATTTCGCGTTGGGTGACATCGCGGCCATAGAGATCGCGGTTGTCGTCTTTATCGGGGCGCAAGGTGGCGCCTTCCAGCGAAATTCCCGCGAACACGCCGCGCGAACGGGAATAGGCGAGAATTTCGGCATGCATCATGGCGTCGGTTCGAGCTTCGGCCGAGCGGCCCACCGGGCCCGCCATGACACTAGCGTCGCCGCCGATGGTGAACTTATCCTCCATCAGCTTATCCATGCCGCGCCGGTTCATAACGATGAAAACGACATCGGTTTCGCCAGCGCCGATTTGGAAGCCGATGCTCCCGCCTTCGATACGCACCGTGGAGGGCGCGCTCCAGCCCCTGCCCCCGGCTTCGCGGCATACCACGACACCTTTGCCGTACTTGGCGCCGACTACGAATCCGGCACGCTTCAGGTTGGGAACTATACCGACGCACTGCGCCTTCTCTAACAGGTCCTGCGGAATGCCACGGTCTTTAGCGTTCAGAATATCGCCCAGCACTTCGGCGGAATCCGAGATACGCTTCTGCGCCGAGTTTTCCGAAGCCAGGCACAGAGCGGGCGCCAGCAGGAGTAGGGATAAACACGTACGATAGTTCATGTTTTGGTCCTTTCGAGAGTCCCGCAACATGCACCGCGGTTGCGGACGCGGACCTCCTGAAGTGCAGTTTTAGTACCAACGATCGTCGCGGTGTAACACCTAGACAAATATCGCGGCCTGGTAGCGCTTGCATTGTGACGAAAGGAAGTTTTTCCGCAGCTTACGTCGTCGTTACTTGCGCAAGCTACCTTTCGTTAGCTAACCGTGGCACGGATGCGTCACTTCCCGCGCGCAATCCCGTCTTGCAAAACGGCATCCTCCACGGCATCGAGCACTGCGTCTTTGACAGCTTCCTTTACGGCATCTTTGACGCTGTCTTCCACCTGTTGGGTGTCGAGGCCGTCGCCAGCCCGGGGTCCAACAATCTCTTTCACCACGACCTGGAGAACCGGACCGATAGGGGGCAGGTCCCTGGTGACAGCCTTGGCAACCTTTTTGGCTACTTTGGTGGCGGGAGCTGCGTCGTCAGCGGCGGCATGCGCGGCGGATTGTTGGGCGGCTTCCCAGTCTTGCTGAAAGGTCTTTATCAGGCGCGCAATGATTTTGGCCTCGCGGAAGATGATGCCCACTTCACGCCGGGATCCCAGTTCTACCTCGCGGAGGCTTTGGCTGCCGATGAACGCCTGCCGGCCATCGCGAACGATACAGCGGGCGTGCAGGCGCAGCTTGGACAACTTGTGTTGCTCGACTTTGGATACTTTTCGCGTGACACGGCCGATGACCTTAACCGCGACTCCGGCGGCCGCGCGCTCTTCCAGGAGCTGGATCATGGAAGGATCGCCGACTTCGGGATCGTAAATCAGCAATTCCTTGCGGGCGGAGCGTATGAGTGCCGCCAGTTGTTTGCGCGCGTTGGCAGGGCTGACCACAAATGTAGGCAGGCAGGCGGTGTAAGTCTGGCGCGTGGCATCCGCCTCGAACAATCGAGCCGCTTCCTGGACCACTTTGTCGTTCCGGGTCACGATGCCAAAGCTCCGGCTGTGGTCGATATCGAGGTGGGTGAAATTGTAGGCCAGGATATGTAATTCGCGCCGGTCGATAATCACAAACTTTCCGTGGTAGCGGACGAAGTCGTCGGCGGTGCGGGCGACGGTGACGCCGGCCGCGAGTAGCCGCATTTCGAGCTTTCGGAGTTCTTTCTCGCCGCCGCGATTGGTGTAGGCGATGAGGGCATGAACGAATACGCCCCGGCTGACGGCGGCTGCGAGCGCCTTCTCGATTTCCAGCCGGTCAAACCGGAAGATTGCGATCTCGATGCGGCTTTTAGCCCGATTAATGGCATCGAGCAGCGGCAGAACGCCGTCTTCGGGCTGTACGAACAATTTCAATTCGGCCCCTCAGTCTCACTGACGTTATGCGCGCTGGATGGGATTCGGCGCGCTCGCCGCGAGGATCCCGATTTAAGCGCACGCCACCGGTCTGGCACAGCTTTTGCTGTTCAAGTTCGTTGCCAAACGAAGGGAGGCATCTATTCGTATGGGAGCAAAGGTCCTTATGGTCTTCGTACTGGCGATTACCGCCTTGCCGGGCTCAGCCGGGGCAGTGAAGAAAAAGCATAAAGCCGCAAAGCCCGAGGAAGAAATTACACGAAATGTTCTAACCGTTTTATGGCACGAGCCGGGCGATATCCGTTCGCGAAACCTGTATTTCGGTTCGGGAGGCAAGCAGGACGAGCCCAAGGCCCCTTTCCGCTTTATCGATGAGGATATGGACGGCTCCAACCCCAAGTTCACAGTTCGGGATGCCAATGGGGTGAAGTGGAAGGTAAAGCTGGGCGCGGAGGCGCAACCGGAGACCGCCGCGAGCCGGCTGGTGTGGGCGGCCGGCTACTTCACGAGCGAAGACTATTTTTTAAAGACCCTGCGCGTGGAGGGGATGCCGGCGCATCTGAAGCGTAAACGCTCTGACCGGTTCTTCGAACCGGATCATTCGATGCGCTACGTCAGACTGAAACGCGAGCCGGATGGCGAAAAGAAGGTCGGGATCTGGTATTGGCGCCAGGATCCGTTCTCCGGAACCCGGGAGATGAACGGGCTTCGGGTGATGATGGCCCTCATCAACAACTGGGATCTCAAGGACGAGAATAATGCCGTTTTGGACGAAAAGCGGTCTGGGAAACCGGACGAGAGAATCTACATGGTGAGCGACCTGGGGGCAACGTTCGGAACGGCCTGGCTAGACCGCACGCATGAAAAGTCGAAAGGCAACCTGTACTGGTACTCTCACACGCGATTCATCAAGAACGTTCATGGCGACGAGGTGAATTTCGAAGATCCGCGCCGGCCGGCCTTCGTTGTTTTGGTAAATCCGCATGAATTTTTCAGCAGGTTGGGGCTGCGCTGGATTGGCCGGGACATTCCGCGCGAGGATGCACGCTGGATCGGCCAGCTGCTGGGCGAATTATCGGACGAACAGATCCGGGACGCTTTCCGATCGGCGGGATACACGCCGCAAGAAGTGGACGGTTTCGCATCGGTGGTTAAAGCCAGGGTCGCGGATCTAAACCGGCTCTGAGGTACCGGCCAGGAGCGCCGTTGTGCGTTGATCCGCCGGCTGAGCGGAGGAATCGTCGGAGCCTTGGAACTGTATATGGTAGAGCTCGGCGTATAACCCGCCCAGCTGGAGCAGTTCGGCATGCGAGCCGGTCTCGATGATGGATCCGTCTTTGACAACGAAGATGACGTCGGCGCGCCGCACTGTTGATAGGCGGTGCGCGATGACGATGGAGGTCTTTCCCTGCATCAGGCGGTCCAGGGCCTCGAAGACCAGTTTTTCGGAGGCGGCGTCGAGGCCGGAACTTGGTTCATCCATGATCAGGATGGGCGTATTTCGTATGATGGCGCGCGCGATCGCGATACGCTGGCGCTGCCCTCCCGAGAGAGTCATGCCTCGTTCGCCGATGATGGTGTCGTAGCCCTGCGGCATGGCGTCGATGAACTCGTGCGCGTTGGCCAGTTCTGCCGCGCGAAGAATCTCAGCGCGGCTGGCGTCGGGCTTGCCATAGGCGATGTTGTACCAAACCGGCCCGTGAAAGAGCACTGTTTCCTGCAATACGAAGCTAATCTGGTGGCGGAGCGATTTCTGCGTGAACAGGCGGACGTCATGCCCGTCGATTTTCACCACGCCGGAGGTGGGATCGTAGAAACGCGGGATCAGGCTGATGATGGTGGTTTTGCCGGCGCCGGTGGGGCCCACAAGCGCCGCCACCTGGCCGGGCTCGATGCGGAAATTAAGATTGTTAAGAACCGGGCTGGCGGGTTCGTAGCAGAATGAGACGTTTTCAAAATCGATCCGGCCGCGGAAGGCCGGGGCACGCCGCGCGTTCGGAAGATCTCTGACCTCGCCGTCGAAATCCAGCACCTCGCGGATGCGCTCGTAGCCTACGGAGGCCTTCGAGTAGGAGTCGGTCATCTTGGACAGCTCCTGCATGGGCTTATACATTTTGCCGAGATAGAAGATGAACACGACTAGCGAGCCGGCCGAGAGTGTGCCGGAGAGCGCCATCCGGCCGCCGAACCATAGCACCAGCATCGTGCCTACAGCGACAATGATCTCCACCAGCGGCGACAGCTTGGCTTTGAGACTGCGGGCGCGAAGGGCGATCTCGACCCCTTCCAGGCTCTCTTCCTCCAGGCGTTTCTGTTCGTAGTCTTCGCGCGCGAATGCCTTGACAACCCGGATGGAGGAGAGCACTTCCTGAATGACGGAAACGATCTCGCCTTCCTTTTTCCGCACTTCGCGGGAGGCTTTCTTGATGCGGCGCGTATAGCTGTAGACGACCACGAAGAGAACCGGCGCGATGGATAGGGCGATCAAAGTAAAGCGCCAGTTCAGGTACATCATGACGCCCAACATGCCGAGCAGTGTCAGGCTGTTCACAAGCGCGCTGAGCAGGCCGGAATTGATGAAGCTCTGGATCGCGTCGATGTCGCTGGTGACGCGGCTGATCAGGTCCCCCGTTTGTTTGTGATCGTGGTAGGCGAGCGAGAGCCGCTGTATGTGCGAATACAGCGAGCGGCGCAGATCATGAGTCACCCACTGGCCAATGGTGGTGGTGACGTATTTCTCGCAGTAGGAGCAGAGGCCGCCGACCAGGGCGATGATGAGGACCGCCAGTGCCGCAAACTCGAGCGTGTCCAGCTTGTTGCCATTGAAACGAGCCAGGATAAGCTGGTTCAGCCAACCCGAAGACGGCCGGGACTTCAAAACGTTATCCAAAACGATCTTCAGGGGCCAGGGGGCCAGCAAGTTCGCAACACCCTCGCCGACCACCGCTGCAAAACCTAGGAACAGAATTCGAGTGTGGGGGCGCAGCAAGTCATGGATAGTGATTCCTGCGCGCGGCTTAGCCGCCCGTTTTTCCATCATCTTGCTCCACGTGCTTTAGGTGCACGCCGGGACCCATTCGTAAGACGCAGGAAACTGAGAACTTCGGCGAAACCGGGTATGTAACTGTTACCGCTCTCCCGCAGGCGGACTTGGAATTCGTACTAAAGGGGACTTGACGGGCGGACGGGCCTAGGCCAACGCTTGACGGACGGCTTTCGGCTTCATGGTCCGAAACTGATAACTTCGGAGTGCGACTGCGAAGGCGGTTGCGGTGGAGCGAACCACTACGCCCGCCGCCACGAGTTGCAGCGGTACTTTTCCGTCGAGCGTCCAAGGCCACTCGATCATGAGCTGAAGTTCGGCGCCGACGTTCACGCCGCCGGCAGAACTGACCAACAGACCGCTGCTGCTCATGTTGATCGTTTTACCGACATTCAAAACGCGGGGTCTTAACGCCGTGAGAGAGAAGCGCACATCCAGTTCGATACCGTACCGGATTTTAGCGCGACGCTCATCGGGTTCCGCCGAGGAGCCTTGCCGCTGTTGGGCAGTTGCGCTGTTCCGTTGATCGACAATTACGCGAGACCGCGTGTCGAGTAAGCCGCTCTGAGTAAGTACAACCGGCACGTCTACTTCCTTCCGCAATGCGATCATGTCCTCTGTTAGATACCAATTCTAATGATCTGTTTCCGCCAGCCGATTCAGGCGCAATGCCTGTAAGTTTGTTCACGCAAAAAAACGCCTGAACAGGCCGGAAAACCGAAGCCGGATACCGGCAAACAGGCGCTTCCCTGCGTACGCCTTCTGCTTCGGGTGATGTCTTTCTCGCGCGGCGTAGTAAGTACCGGTACGCCGGAGCTGGTAGGCCGCTTAAGTACCAAGTCATCGCTGGCAGCAAAATTAAATATGTTCAATGTCCTGTCGTGACGGACGCTAGCGGCGTGCTGCCGTAAATACGCTCGTGATTCACGCTAATGAAAAGAAAAAGCGCCACCCGGCCATTTCCCTGCCCCTGTTCTGCCGACAGGTCGACCGGGTGGCGCCCAAGAAAGGGACTACGATCCGATCAGAACATTAGCCGCAGCGCGAGCTGAAGCATGCGCGGGTTGCTGCTAAATGCCTGCGTCACATCTCCGAAAATGGGCGAGCCCGGAATCAGCACGTTCATAGCGCCTACGCCGGAATTCCCCAACCCAAGCGTGTTGATGTTGCCGGGCACGAACTGAGGATGATTGAGGACGTTGAAGCCGTCCGCCCGGAACTCCAGCGCAAAATGATCCCGGATCGCGAACCGCTTGACGAAGCTCGCGTCGAAATCGTTAATGGGCCGCAGCCCGGAAATGAAGTTATTGCGGGGGCTTGCGGCGAAGGTGCCCAGTCCGCCCCGGACGAATTGGGCGTTGGGATTATTAGCGAGATAGCCGACGACCTGGCCGGACGAATTTGTCAGCGCGGTGACGCCACTGCCGGTTCCGGCGATGCCGTTCGGGTTGACAAACACGCCGGATCCAGAGAATCCACCCAGTCCGGTATCGAACCCGCTCTGAATGGTCAGGGGCGACGGCGATTCGTAGATGTAAGTGGCGCTGAGATTCATATTCGCCACCACGTCGCGGAACCAATTGGGGCCGCTGGAGCCGATCGCCCCGACGTCCCACAGCGCAGTCAGGGTGCCGCGATGGCGGTGGTCATAGACGGAGGTGTCGTGCCCGGTGAGCTGGAACAGGTTGAAGAACGGGTTAGCGCTCAGGAACGGGCTGACGTTATCGATCAGATGGCTCCAGGTATAACCGGCGACCATCTGGAAGCCGCCAGCGAAACGTTCTTTACCTTCGACGGCGAGGCCATGATAGAAGGAGGTTCCGCCCGGAGTGGTCGTTACGATCGGGCTGGTGAACCCGGACGAACCCAGCGGATTGGCGGCGGCGGTCTGTGCCTGCAAGCTCGTGAGTGTCGGAGTGAGGGCGTTGAGCTGAGCTTGAGTCGGCCTGGTGTAGAAGAGAGGCAGGCTATTGGAAGCCGTGACGGCCTGTCCCTGATTCAGGATTGTGCCCGCCGGATAGTGAACGCCGTGTACGCCCAGGTAGCGTGCCGTGAGGACGAAACGATGGAAGACGGTCTGTTCCCAGCTGGCGTTCCACTGGATGGTGTACGGTATCCGCTGATTCGGAAAATATGAGGTAGTCAGCGACTGCGGAGTGGTCAGCGAAGCACCCGCCGCCGGGCCGAAGAACCTTCCCGGCGTTAGTCCGTTGCCGAAGAATCCGGGGACGGCTGGCAGGTTGGTGGTGTACAGAGTAGTGGCGAGCCCGGGCGTGAGGAACGGGGTCATAGCGATATAGGTCGCGGCGTCATAATTCATACTGAATCCGGCGCGAATTACCGCATTGCGATCCATACCGGGCGAGTAAGCGAGGCCGACCATGGGAGCAAAGTTCTTGGTCTGCGGCTCCGGTTCCCTGAAGTTCAGTGGGCCCGCGTTGGCGCTCGTGTTCAGAGACTGCCGCTGCTCGGCCAATGGAACTGTGACGTACTCATACTTGACGCCGAGGCTAATGTCGAAGTTCGGCCGCACCTTCCAATCGTCCTTCGCATAGGCGTACGTATCCCACTGGTTGGTGGGGAACGTCAGGTTGCCGATGGTGCGCGCTCCAGCGACATCGGGTGGCAGGTTCAACAGGAAGCCCTGCAGACTGCTGTAGGTGAACGCTCCCGCGCCTTCCGGACCGAAGCCCAGCGGCCCGTTGTACCGCCGTGCGTCGACGCCGAAGCGGAAGGTGTGCCGTCCGGCGGTCCAGTGGACATTGTCGGCCACGCTGTAGGTGTTCAGACGGGCCAATTCGGCTCCAAAGAAGCCCTGTCCCAAGGTCAAGCCCAGATCCTGAATTCCGATATTCGGGAATGCGGTAAGACCCGGGAAAGTGACGGAGCTGGGAGTGATATTGTTGGCGAACCGGTTATAGCTAAGCCGCAGCTCATTGATGGCGAAGCCGCCGAAATTGTGAGTCTCGGCCAAGGAACCGATCAGGCCGCGGGTCTGCAAGGGGGCGAGGAACGCCGGCAACTGCGCGCCGTTGAAATTAGCGTGCACTTCCTGCTGGACGTAGCGGGCCTGCAATTTATCGTTTGTACCTGCATTCCAATCCAGAGCGCCGACGCCATTGTATTGGTTTTGATATCCGTGGCCCAGCAGAGGTGTCGCGCCAACTGGAATTTGGGTTCCATTCACCGTCACGAAACTGCTCCCGGCAGGGGCGGCGGGAAGTATTCCGCGCAGCAGTGAAAGATTCGCCGCCGAAACGCCGTTCATACCCGCCAACGTGGCGTAGCCGGCAGCCGTGGGGGCGAAGAATGCGCTGCTCGGCAGGGTGTTAAAACCGAGCGGTATATACTCGAAATCGCCAAAGAAGAAAAGCTTGTTGTGGATAATCGGGAAACCGAGATTCCCTCCCAAACGATTCTGATCGTAGCGGGGATTGCTGAGAATTTCAGCGCGCGCGTAAGACTGATCGACGGCGTTCAGGTTGCGGTTCCAGAAATACTCATAGAGAGCGCCATGGAAGCCGTTGTTTCCGGTCTTGATGATGTTATTGAACTGTCCACCCGCCGCGTGACCGTACTCAGGCTGGAATTGATTCTGTTGGGTATTGAATTCTTGGGTGGCTTCAAAAGAGACCGCCGCGAGAGGCCCGGGATTCACGCGGTTATTGTTGTCGAGCCCTTCGACGTAGAAGTTATTCCCGGTCGGGCGGACTCCCCCTACCACGGGCCCGCGTCCCGGCCCAATTCCGCTGTTCGAGCCGACTCCTGGGGGAAAGAGGCTGAGGTTGTAGGCCCCATACTGTTCGCCGTTATGCCCGATGAAAGCGGGCGACGGCAGATACTGAATATCGCGCGTATTGAATCCGGTCTCGATGAGCGGACTGGCAAGATCGGTGGCGGGTGTTATTTCCGCTGAAGTAACCGGACTGTTGACGGGCGCCGTTGCGGTGGTTGCTCCGCTCCCGACGGTTAGGTCGACACGCACGGCCTCATTTGCTCCCACCGGAATCTCCGGCGTCGGAGTGGCCCAATTTGCGCCGGAACGTGCGGCCAAGTGGTACCGGCCTGCCGCCAGATCGTTGAATTGATATTTACCGGACGCATCGGATGTCGCATCCATGGTCTGGTTCGTATCCAGATTCGTGAGCTGAATGTTAGTATTGGCGAGCACTCCCCCCGATGGCGAGCTGATAGTGCCGCTGATGGTACTTCGGTGTTCCTGCGCGTTTACCGTGAGGGCGAGACCGCACAGTAACACGACGGGAAATAATCTTAGCGCGTAGTTACACATCTAAGAACGACCTCCTGAACTGCGGCTTGAAAGGCACGCGCAGATCCAGAGCGGGTGAGGGGCAAACTATCACCGCGACCGTGCCGCATGTGATTCTCAGGGCGACCCGAGCTTGAGCGTGGCGCATCGCAAACCGCTGTAAGCGCGTTGTTAGTTGGAATTTTTGCGCGGAACAATTTACCGCGCGTGGAAACGGCAGGACGCCCTTGGTGACGCCGAATTCCTTTAACCCACCACGGGCACGTGCTGAGTAACGCGAGAGAGGCATGAAATCGTAACGCCTGGATGTTAGCTACGTGCAGCGTTCTTACACATTCGCGGCCCGGTTTCGGGCGATTTTTGTAAGTTATTCCGGAATAGAGATATCGCTAATCACTTACAAATTCACGGCCGGCTATATAATTTCAAACATTTGCGAGGCGTGGCACCTGGGATGCGTAGCGCTGGGCGGAGGCTATAACTATGCACCGATTTTCGACTTTAATCCTGGGCGCTGCCATGCTATTCGCGCCGGTTTTGGCATACGGCCAATTTGAACACCCGCGCTACGATCCGCAGTCCGTGTCCACGCTGGTCGATCAGGTCCACACAGACCTTGACCGTGCTTACAGCTCCTGGCATCTGTCGGGCGGCGATCGCGACCGGCTGAACAACGCGGAAAAACAGCTGCGCGAGTTCGCGCGCAAATGGTCCGACCACCATTTCGATAAAGGCGAACTGGACGAAGCGATCAGCAGTATCCAGCATGTCCTCGACAACAACAAACTGACCGGACACGATCGCGATGCGATCTCCGACGACATCTCGCAATTGCGCAACATGCGCGAGGCGTACGATCGTCACGAGATCGGATAAGGCGCACGCAAAACCGCCGAGGCGCGGGCATGGCCGATGCACCGGAGAGAACGGGCGCCACGCTGTTGCGACGCTACACTGGCAGCATGAGGCGAAGCGCGATCTGCGCGAGTCTGCTGCTTTTCGGGGCCGCCGGTCAACAGCCATCCGCAACGGTGCAGGAAATTATCCTCGACGCGGGCGCGATTTCCCGTCCTTTTCCGCACTATTGGGAACAGATGTTCGGATCCGGGCGGGCGACCCTGTCGCTGCGGGAAAGCTATCGCCGCGATCTGCGCATGGTCCGCCAGGTCACCGCTATGCAGTACGTGCGTTTCCACGCCATCCTGGATGACGATGTGGGTGTGTACAGCGAGGATGCTGAGGGACGCCCGATCTACAACTGGTCCTATGTCGATCAGATCTACGACGGCCTGCTCGAAAACGGCGTGCGGCCGTTCGTCGAGCTCAGCTTTATGCCGTCCAAGCTGGCGGCATCGCAAGAACCCCACCCGTTTTGGTACAGGCCATTGCCCTCCCCGCCGATAAATTATCAGCGCTGGGAGGAGTTGATTTACCGGTTTGCGGCACACCTGGTGGAGCGCTATGGCGCGGCCGAAGTGGAGCAGTGGTATTTCGAAGTGTGGAACGAGCCGAATATCGATTTTTGGAGCGGCCGGCCCAAACAGGCCACGTATTTTGAGCTGTACGACCATGCAGCGCGGGCGATCAAGCGGGCCGGCTCAAAACTGCGCGTGGGAGGTCCGGCCACCGCGCAGGCGGCTTGGATTCCGGCCATGATCGCGCATGCGGTTGAAAAGAATGTTCCGCTTGATTTCGTGTCTACGCACGTCTATGCCAACGATAGCGCCGAGGACGTATTTGGGACGCACGAACAGATTTCACGCCGCGACATGGTGGCGCGGGCGGTGCGGAAGGTTTTCGAGCAGGTGAAAGCGTCGCCGCGGCCGCAACTCCCGATTATTTGGTCGGAGTATAATGCCAGCTACAAGAACGAAATCGAGGTGACGGATTCAGCCTTCATGGGTCCGTGGCTGGCGAACAATATCAGCATGTGCGACGGCTTGGCTACCAGCATGTCTTATTGGACTTTTTCGGATGTTTTCGAAGAGCAAGGGGTGGTGAAAACCCCGTTCTACGGCGGCTACGGGTTGATCGCCGAAGGCGGGATTCCGAAGGCGGCCTACCAGGCGTTCGCCATGCTGCACCGGCTGGGCGAGCAGCGGATCCAGCCGGAACTCGATAATGCGCTGGCCACGAAGCGTGCCGACGGGACGTTGGCCGTCGCAGTTTGGAACTATGCGGCTCCGTCTGAAAGCGGCGCTCCGGTTGAGATTCATTTGCGGGTGAACCATTGGGACGGATCTCCGCGCATCCGCGCCGAGATCGTCGACTCGGAGCACGGCTCGGCGCTGGCGGCATGGGGCGCCATGGGAAGCCCGCAATTCCCGACGCAGCAGCAGTTTACAGCGCTGCGTGAGGCCGCGGCTGGAACCCAGAAGCTGGATGGGCCGTCCTTTGTACTTCCAGCCCACGGCCTCGCCCTGGTGGAGATTCAACCGCGATGACAGGATTGGTGAAATATGCAGCCACCTTCCCGCTAATCGCGTTCTTATTTTTAACGGGCTTGAGCTTGCGGGCTAACGACGGCGCGAACGTCATCAAGATCTCGCCCGCCGATAAAGCATTTCTGGAGGACCTGGAGCGCCGCAGCGTTCTGTATTTCTGGGAGCAGGCGGACCCTGCCACCGGGCTGGTACTGGATCGAGCCAATGCCGAGGGCGGCCGCGCTAAAGGGCCCAGCCGCGACGTCGCCAGCATCGCCGCTACCGGGTTTGGCCTGACCGCGATTTGCATCGGGGTCGAACACGGCTGGATTCCGCGCGATCAAGGGTTGAAGCGCGTCCGCGCCACTCTCGAGTTTTTCGCCAATAGAGCGGATTCCGAGCACGGTTGGTTTTACCACTGGATGAACGCCAGCACCGGCGAACGCAAATGGGACAGCGAGACCTCCTCCATCGACACGGCATTTCTGTTGGCCGGGGTTCTTACCAGCGGCGCCTATTTTTCGGGCGACCCGGAGATTCAGAGGCTTGCCAGGGAAATCTTCGATCGCGTGGACTTCCAATGGATGCTGAACGGCGATCCGCTGCTGCTGTCGCACGGCTGGGAACGTGGCAAAGGTTTTCTCAAGTACAAATGGGACGTGTACAATGAGGCTTCCATTCTGTACCTTTTGGGCATCGGGTCACCCTCGCATCCCATCAGCGGCGATTCCTGGTATGCCTGGCAGCGACCGTTTTACTCGTACGGCACCTACGACTTCATCAGCGGCGGGCCGCTGTTCACGCATCAGTACTCGCATGCCTGGGTGGATTTCCGGAACCGGCGGGACCGCGGGTTCATCGATTTCTATCGCAATTCCGTCAACGCGACGCGCGCCAATCGCGCGTATTGCGTGAATCTTAACGACGAGCTTCCGAACACCTTCGGCCCGCAGATCTGGGGCATAACGGCGTCGGATGGGCCGAAAGGCTATCGCATTTACGGCGAGATCAAAGCGTTCGAGCCGGTGGACGGCACGGTGGCGCCCAGCGCGGCCGGCGGTTCGCTGATGTTCACACCGGACATCTCAATTCCAGCGTTGCGGGATATCCGCCAACGTTACGGGGACCAGGTTTACCGCCGCTATGGCTTCGTCGACGCGTATAACCCGTCCATGCGCTGGTTCGACACGGATGCGGTTGGTATCGATGTCGGTGTCACTCTGCTCAGCGCGGAAAACCTGCTCAGCGGGTCCGTTTGGCGCTGGTTCATGAGTAATGAAGTGATCGAGCACGGAATGGATCTGGCAGGGTTCAGCCCGTCCCCACCACCGCCAGCCCCGGAGAAAACGGCGGCCCCCGACAAGAAGCCCGCCAAGACTACCAAAGCAAGAAGCCAAAAGCGCGCAACCGCGCGGCATTGATTTCGAGCCTAGTTCGGTTTTACGCCGGTTTTAGGCCGCGACGGGTTGCTCGTCTTCGCGGACCACATCGACCAACGCCGAAATCCGCTCTTGCAGCAGAAACTCGGTCGCTTGGACCAGCGGGTCTTGGTGGAACCGCTCCTGCATGCGCCCGCCGAGCAAAGCATTGTCGATCGCCATTAGGCCCATGCCCTGATGATGCGCCATGTAGGTGCGGACCAACTCCGCCGGCCGGCTTCCGGCTCCCGAGTAGTCGATCGAGTCAAAGAAACCGTGGCGGCCGAAACAGCCTAGCGACGCCATCCACCGCAAATTGGCTGTCGCGTGCGCGGCATCCAGAGACAATGCGAGCATGCTGGCATACGGGGCCACCACCAGCGCATGCGAATGGTTGGGCTGCATCGACAAGGGTGGTACGCCGAAGGCGCGGTATTGGTATTGTTTTAAGCCGTCGCGCGCCGCGTAAGCCGCCTCGGAAATTCCCCAGGGCAGGTTGCGCTCTCGAGCATACGCCTGCTGGATACGGACCGCTCCGCGCAATGCGCGGCCGAGCAGCGTATCCTCGTGCAAGCGGAAATACAGCAGCGGCATCAAGTATTCGAACATCGTGCCGCTCCAGGAGATGAGGCAACGATGGTTGCGGTAGGCGGTGAGTTTCCGCCCCAACTTGAACCAGGCTTGCCGGGGAAGCTGGCCCTTGGCGATGGCCAGGAAAACCGCCGTCCGGGCTTCGGAGGCTAACAGGTCGTAGCAGGCCTCATCTGCCCGGCCGGAGGTAGTGTCGTACCCGATGCGCAGCAGGTTCCTGTCCTTGTGAACCAGGAACGTGAAATCGATTTCGTCGAAGTGGCGGAGTGCGGCTGTGCAAATCTCGTTCAGCGCCCCCGTGGTCTCGACCGCGGATTCTTCGGCGCCGGGCAAGCGGGCCAGAAGACGCTCCAGGGTGCTGCGCAATGCGGGATAGAGCGGCTCGGAACTAGCCAGCCGCTCTATCAACCGCGCGCGGATGCGCTCGTACTGCCGCGGAAGCTCGGTGAGGACCGGAACCGAGCTCAGTTCCGCCATGAGCGCAGCCAAAGTGGTGTCGCGAATGTTGACGCGCAATTCCGATTCGAATTCAGGCGCGAGCCAGGGCGCCCAATCGTACAGCTCGGCGAGAACGGCCTCCATCCTGGCGCGTAGAAGAGCATCCCAGTAGCGGACCTCGTCCAGCTTGGCGTCGCTTTTGCGGGCGGTCTGCCGCGCATAGGCGTGCGACAGACACTCATGCACGCGCGCGATCAGGCCGCTTGCGTCCTCCAGCACGGCCTCCCAGAAGAAGAGGTCGGTAGGCTGCGAATCCAGTTGCCGTAGCAGACTCGCGATCAGCCGCATTAGAGCGATACTGCGGAGCCCGGGCGGAAGCTGCTCACGGAGCCGCAGTACGTGATCGCGGATTCCGGAGAGCGTTTGGGGCCCGAGCACCGGTTGCTTCTGAAGGCTTAGCAAGCCCTGCCGCAGTGTACACAGCGATGCCGCCAGATTGCCGCTATCCACGCTACTGACGTAGCGCGGCGCCAGCGGCGTGAGCGCCTCCGTCTCATACCAGTTATAAAAGTGGCCGCGATAGCGCGGCATGCGCTCCATGGAGTGGAAGATGCGCCGCAGCGAAATCGCCAGCTCCGCGGCGGTGACGTACCCGAAATCGTACGCAGCCAGTTGCGCCGTAAGCTGGAGACCGAGATTAGTCGGCGAAATACGGGAGGCCACGAGAAACGGATCGTGTTGGACATTATCGGGAACTAGCCAATGATGATCGGCGTCGCAGGAATCCGCAAAGAACCGCCAGGTTCGAAGCGCGGTCTCATGCAAGAAGGTGCGATCGGCTTCCGACAAAGCCGCCGGCTTGGGGGGCGCCTGGTTCAACCACCAAGCGATCAGCGGAGCGACGACCCACAGCTCCGCGATCAGGCACATCGCGATATTGATGGAGCCGGCAGCGAACAAGAAAAGAACCGCGGCGGCGCTGGAGAGATAAAAATACATCTCCACGGTTCCCAGCTTGGAGGATTTCGCCGCCTCCGCCTGCGCCATGGTTTCCCACTCGAGCAGTTTTCGGCGGGAAACAAAACGGCGGTAGAGCGTTCGCACAATCGCGTCGGCTGTCAAAAACGCCTGGTGCGGCAGGAATACCAGCGTCAAGGCCGTATCCCGCAGCGCGCGCAGGAATCGTGCGGCCAAGTCCAGCAGAAACGAGGACCAGAGCCGGCGTTCTGGCGTTTGGAACACGCTTAGCAGAAGGTCGGCATAGGAAGGCAGCTGGAGCAGCAGCACGACGGCCAACGCCCACCGCGCGGGATGCGTTGCGTGGGTCAAGCCTGCGGCCAAAAACAGCAGCAGCGTGATTTCGACAAAACTACGCCGAAGGTTATCGAAAATTTTCCAGTGCGATAGCAGCCCCAGCGGGTTGCGAATGCTGCCGGATCCGGGCGTACGCGGCGGCGCGAATAACCAGGGCAAGAGCTGCCAGTCGCCCCGAACCCAGCGATGTTTCCGCTTGGAAAAAGCTTGGTAGGTAGCAGGGTAATCCTCCACCAGCTCGACGGTGGGGAGGAAACCGACACGCAGGTGCTCGCCTTCAATCAGGTCATGGCTGAGGATCGCGTTGTCGGGAAAACGATCGCCCACAGCGGCATCGAAGGCGGCCAGGTCGTAAATGCCCTTCCCGGTAAAACTCGTCAGGCCGAACAAGTCTTGATACACGTCGGAAACGGCGATCGCGTACGGATCGAACCCGGCCATTCCGCTGAAGATCTGCGCGAACAGCGACTGACCGGCAGACTCCATACTCACGGCCACGCGCGGCCGGATCAGCGCATACCCGCGCGTAATTGTGCGGCTTTCAGGATCGAGCACGGGCCGGTTGAGTGGATGAGCGACCGCACCGATCATTTTGGCGGCGGTGTCGCGCGGCAGCTGGGTATCGGCGTCCAGCGTGATCACGTAGCGGATGGAAGCGAAGCGCGACCGGTCGCCCAGAACGACGTCGAACGAGTCCTCCGTTCCGAGCAGAAGCTTGTTGAAGCTGTTTAGCTTGCCACGCTTGCGCTCGCGCCCCATCCAGCGGCCTTCTGCCGCATTCCATTCGCGCGCGCGGTGAAACAGGTAGAAAGGTCCGGTGCCCTCCGAGCCGTAACGCGCATTCAGGAGATTGATTCCCTCGATGCACGTGTCCAGGACGGAATCGGCGAGGGTATCCTTCTCGGCCGCATCGGGGAAATCGGTGAGCAATCCAAACAGCAGATTGGGATCGCGGTTGGCCAGATAACGGATTTCGAGATCCTCCACCAGCCGGGCGGTCACCCGGGGCGACAGAAGCAAACACGGAACCACCACCATGGTCTGGCACGAACTTGGAATGCCGCCGCTGAAATCCAGGTTGGGGAGGACCTGCGGCTTCATGCAGTGGGAGATCAGCGAATTTACGATCTCGAGAGCGATTTGACTGGCCGGAATGATAAGCAGAGCCAGCATCCAGAAGGACAACGGCCCGGTTACCCACTCGAACAATGCGATGACCATCGCAATCACGGCCAGCGTGCCGCAGGTGTAGAGCAGCCCCGGCCAGCGTTCCACCAGGAGCGCGCCGGCGACGCGGACCGAAACGCGATTCACCACCGAGCGCACGAAATCGGGCGCGCCGGAACCGATTAAGTAATAGCCAACGTGCGTTTCGATCGGCTCCGCGCCGTCGTGCCGCATGGCCGCTTGCGCCCGCTCGATCGCTTGCTCGGCGATCTCCAGCTCACTGCGGCCCGACCGGCGTGCCAGCTTTTCCAGCACGTGGCGGTAGCGGTCGCGGGTCTCGAAATCCATGCGCGGATAGACCCCGGCCGGATCGGTGCGCAATGTCTCTTCGACAGCCGAGACGGATTCGACAAAATCCCGCCAGGACACGTTCTCGAGCCAGCGCAGGGTCTGAATATTACCCGAAACGGCCGCTTCGGAATCCAGATCGGCGCAAAGGTTCTCGATGACCGCGAGCCGCAGCATCGCCCCATAACCCCACAGCTCGCACAATGTCAGTGCGGTGTGTCCGCGGACATCCTCGGCCAGAGCCGGAAGATTCTCGGGTTTCAGCGGTTCTTGGGAGCTGGCGACCTGGCGGGTAGCGATGCGATACAGACGCGGCTCGCCGCCGCGCTGGCCAGCCGCCCGGAGCGCCTCGCGCAGATAGGCTGGACGGAGGTTGCGCTTGGTATCCCGAATCTGGAACTGAACGAACGAATAGTTCTCACGCAGGCAGCGATCCACCGCGGAATTGAGTTCCGGATTTTTGGGAATGTTCCGAACGCGCGCTTGCAGGATGCGGGCGCAAATCTCCAGGCGCCGTACGGCTCCGTGCGCGCCGTCCAGGGGTGGAAACACCGCCAGGCGCGGCTCCAGAATCGCTGTGGCTTGCACGCTCATTGGTAGTTCGCCGCTTGCAGCTTGAACAAGCGCGCATATTGGCCGCCCGTTCTCACCAGATGATCGTGCGTGCCTTGCTCCCGAATCTTGCCGTCTTCCAGCACGATGATGCGGTGCGAGCGGCGGACGGTGGAGAAGCGATGCGAAATCAAGAGGACCATCTTGCCCTCGGAAAGGTCGGCGAAACGCGAGAACACTTCGTACTCAGCTACGGCGTCCAAGGCAGCCGTCGGCTCATCGAGGATCAGGATCTGCGCGTCGCGCAGATAGGCGCGCGCGAGCGCGAACTTCTGCCACTCACCCCCCGACAAGTCCACACCGCCTTCGAAGCGCCGCCCCAGGACCTGATCCAGACCGTCGGGAAGGCGTTTCAGCATTGCGTCGGCGCGGCTCTTGTGAGCTGCCTGCCAGAGCGCGGAGTCGTTCGCCAGATCCGAAATCCGGCCGACGCCGATGTTCATGCGAGCCGTGAAATCGTAGCGCATGAAATCCTGGAAGATCACGCCGATCTGGTTGTGCAGCTGCTCGATGCGGTAGTCGCGCAGATCCACGCCGTCCAACAAAATCGCGCCGGCGGTGGGATCGTAGAGGCGCGCCATCAACTTCACGAGCGTGGTTTTGCCTTGCCCGTTTTCGCCTACCAGTGCCAGGCGTTCGCCGGGCTCGATACGCAGATTGAGCCCGTTCAGCACCAGCCGCTCCGATCCTGGATACTGGAACGACACGTTGCGGAACTCGTACCCGTCGCGGATGACGCGCGGCGCCGGTAGCGCGCCGGGCTTGGACTGTATTAGCGGTTGGACCGCCAGGAAATCCACCAGGTCCGTGAGGAACAGCGCCTGATCCGAAATGTGCGAGAACAGCGAAAATACCGACTGGAGTTGCGTGCTCGATCCGGCGATCGCCCCCGCCAGGAACGTCAGCGTACCGATGGAGATGTGGCCCAGCAGCGTCTGCCAGACCAAAAACGCGTACGCGCCGTAGTAGCCGGTGGATCCCAAAGCGGCGAACGCGGAACCCCACCACAGCCGCTTCCGCGTCAGACGGATATTGCGATGAATGATTTGGTCGCTCAACTCGGCATAGCGGTCATGGAAATGTCCGCCCAGCCGGAACATTTTGACTTCTTTCGCGCTCTCTTTGCTCGTCCCGAGGATTCGCAGATAATCCAACTCGCGGCGGATCGGCGTCAGGCTATGGGCCAGCGCATATCCCAGAAACGCGAAATGGCTCTCGCCCATAAAGGCGGGAACGACGCAGGCCACCAGGAACAGAAACAGCCACGGTGAATACGCCACGACGCCAATCGACAAAGTGACCAGCGTGATCACTTCCAGCACCAGCCGGCCCATCGAGTTCAGCATCGCGATGCGGTCGGTGGCTTGTTGCCGCGCGCGCTCCAGCTTATCCTGAAACGCGGGATCTTCCAGGCGAGACAAATCGAGCCGGGCCGCGTGGCGGATCACGCGCAGGCTGACCTCTTTAGTAAACTCGTCGGCCAGGCGGGCGTCGGTGTAGTCGATGGCGCGCCCCAGCAAGCTATTCAGGGCCGCCAGGAAAAACGCGGCGCCCAGCAGCCACCACATCACGGGTGGAATTGGCCCGGGATGCTTCACCGCTCCCACCAGCAGATCCATGATCCACTTGGAAACAGCGAGCACGGTCACCGGCACGAGGGCGCTTGCAACCCGCAGCGTCAGGCCGCCCGCCACCACCTTGGGCGCAGCGTTCCAAATCAAATGCAGCACCGGCGGAATATTGTGGAGAGCGGCTGTGCGCTGGCTCCAACGGGATCGATCGGACGCGTTATGCAAGAAAACCTTCTTGGAAGGCCGCGCTAACGGTTAGCGGCAATTGAAAATCGACTTTAAGAGGGGAGCAACTGGAAGGCCCAAGATACAGCTCACGGGCGAATTTCTGAACCCATTGTAGCGCAGCTTGTTAGTCAGATTCCTGGAACCTGGAGCAATACGGCGCATCTAATAGCTTTGCAATTTCTGCACGGCACACGGAAGTTGCTTCACGGGCGGCTGGCACGTAACGCTGGTTTAATGCCCGTTCAGGATGTGCCGCTGCACATCCGGCTGCAGTTGGTCGAAGAGTGACGTGAACACGGCATTGGTCCACCCGAACCCTGCTTCGTTGGTACGATAGCCATAGCGCAACGTGCCCTTGACGACGGCGGTCTGTTTCACGACATCGTATTTCTCTTCGAGCGTTCCATACTTGACGAAGTTGCGCAGCACTAGCGCGAGGAATTTCTCTGAAATACGGCCGGCCTCGTGGTTAAAACCGTAGCGGCGGAGGCCTTCGACCGCAAACCACTCCAACGGGGCCCAGCCGAGCGGCGAATCCCACTGGTCTCCGCTGCGGTACGTGCTGGTTTGAAGCCCGCCCTCGCGCTCGAACCGCGGCAGGTTTTTGAGCACGTGCTCCGCCTGGTCCTGGCTCGCGATGCCTGCCCAAAGCGGATAAAACGTAGTTAAAAACGGGTAGCGGCGCACGCTGCGGCGGACGAAATTGTAATCGTAATAGAGCCCGTCGCGCGGGTCCCACATTAAACGATTCACTAACTGGGCCCGCGTCTGCGCACGCTCGCGCCACATGGCCGCTTCGTTGTCGCGATGCAATAAGGCCAAGATCTCGCCGGCCTGGATCTCCATTACATAAAGAAGCGAGTTCAAACACACCGGGTTGTAATGAATGACGTCGGCGCCGAACGGGCCGAACCGGCTGGACGGATCGAATCCTGACTCACGCATCGACCGGTCGCCTTTATAAAAAAAAGGCGTGAGCTGGTCACTACGGCGGTCGTAGAAATCGCTTACGTCGTAGTCGGTGACTTTGTGGTCGCGAAAATATTCGCGCACCAGGTCGTAGTCATTGCGGCCGCTTGCGTCGTGCTCAGATGCGACCACTTCCGGCGCAGGCCCGTCGCCGAGATCGTAATAGCGCGATAACCCCGTTTCCGCAATCAGGTGTGGGCCATTGGTCCAATAGCGGTAGTAGCTCTCGATGGCCGGCACCCCGCTTTCCAGCCACTTCAGGTCGTGGGTGCGGTTGTATACGGCGAGCAACATCTCCGTAAGGACTGGCGGATGAGAGCGAGTTAAATAATAAGTGCGGTTCGCATTCAGGATCTTGCCGTAGTGGCGGATTTCGTACAAGAAATTCTCCGCCATGTCCTTGGCAAGCTGCACGTCGCCGTCACGCAGCAGGCCCATTTGAATAAAGAAACTATCCCAGCCGTACATTTCGTTGAAGCGCCCGCCGGGAACCACATAGGGCCCGGGCAAGTACAGGACGCCCTCATCGTGGATTTGCTTGGGATCTTCGGGGAGCGGGCGGATATCGATTTTGAGCAAATCCCCCGGCTTCATTCCGGCGCGCAGCTCCGCGGAGGCGCGGTCGAAATCGTCCTTGGCAATGTAGACCGGCCAGCGTCCGTCTTTGGCCGGCTGGAGCTTAGGATCGGAAGCTGCGGACGCCAGATTCTGGTTGGAACGCGTCAGCTCTTTCCAGGCATTCTTGATGTATGTAAAAATCGGCGCAGATGCCGGGGCGGAAATAACGGCCAGGGTAGAGAAAGATACGGATATCCAGGCAATTGCCGCGACGTGACACACGGTTAGAGGCTGCACGCAAACAAAGTGCAAGCTAGTCAGTTGCCAAACAGAAAATTTAGAAAAATCAGTCGTGTCGCGCGCCCTAAGGTCGCACGTCGGCGGCAAATCTTACTTGAAAAATTAGGGCGGGAGCGGCTATTCGGGTATCATTCCGCGCCGCGCCGCAAAGGCTGCCAACTCGGCAATGGAATGGACCCCCAGCTTTTTCTTGACCTCGAACCGATGGAAATTCGCGGTCTTTACCGAGATTCCAAGAATGCTTGCGACCTCTTTGCTGCTGCGTCCCTCGGCGATAAGCTGGAGCACCTCCCTTTGGCGCTCCGTCAGACGAGATATGTCGCGGGACGGGCCCATCTTCACGGCTGTAACGGCAGCCAGAGAAGGCGACAGATACACCCGGCCTTGCAGAACCGAACGAATGGCGGGCAGCAGTTCCTCGGCAGCCGATGTCTTCAGCACGTAGCCGAGTGCGCCGGTGCTCATCGCCTCCCGGACGTACATGGCATTGGAGTGCATGCTGACAAATAGCAGCCTGGCGCGCGGCCAGGATTGCCGGATCTGACGGGCCGCTTCGATGCCGTTGAGTAGCGGCATGCCGATATCGAGGATCACAAGATCCGGATGCAGCCGCAGCGTTTCCGTCACCAGCGCCCTGCCATCGCCTACTTGTCCTACCAGTTCGTGTTCCTGCTGGATGACACTGCGTATTCCAGCCAGCGTAATTGAGTGATCGTCGGCCAACAACAACCGAGCCATCGTTATGACCTCGCGGGTTCCGGCAGCGGAATCTCTACGATCACATCGGTACCCTTGCCGGGCTCCGACGCAATGCTGAATTTTCCATTACACAATTGCACTCGTTCCCGCATGCTCGCTACGCCTAAACCATTCGCACTTTGGAGCGAGGATAGGTTGAAGCCTCTACCGCGGTCTGAGACGCGCAATCGCAGATGTTTGTTCACGGGTTCCAGCACGACCTTGGCTTGCTTGGCGTTGGAGTGCTTCGCGACATTCCGCAAAGCTTCCTGGGCGACCTTATAGATACAAGAGGCGGCGTCGCGCGCCAAGGCAGATCGAACTTTGCGGCTCTTGAAATCCACGGCGATGCCGGTCTCCGTTTCAAACTGCTCGCAATAAGCTCGCAGGGCCTTTTCGAGTCCCAGGTCATCCAGTTCGCTGGGATGCAGTTCGTAGGCGACGTGCCGCGCGGCCTCGGCGGCCTTGACGACGCGGTTCTGAAGAAATTGGAACTCTTTCCTCAGGTCGTTGGGCGCGGGAAGTGCAGCCGCGCGTCGCCCTAAATCCATGGCCAGTCCCGCCAGATCCTGAATGAGGCCATCGTGCAACTCGCGGGCAATCCGGCGCCGCTCCGATTCTTGCGCCGCTGCAATCCGGGATGCGAATGCCTGTCTCTCCTGCTCCACCAGCTTTTGCCCGGTGATCTCCAGACTGACGCCGCGGATCCGCCGCGGGTTTCCTTTGTCATCGCGAACCAGATCCGAACGCCGGCTTAGCCAGTGCGTGCTGCCATCCGGCCAGATGACGCGAAATTCCAAATTGTTGATATTGCCGGCCGCAATCGTGTCGTCGATATCCCGGCGCAGAATCGCACGGTCTTCCGGGTGCACGTGCGCCAGCCACTGTTCCATAGTTATGGGCTGGTCCGGCGGCACCTGATACAGGACGGCCCAGTGTTTGGTACCACGAAACTCCTTTGTGAGCACGTCATACTCCCACATTCCGATCCCCAGCCCCTCGCCCGCCAGTACGAGTCCCGCTTCCAGATCTTCGACACGCCGGCGCGCCTCCCGGGCTTCTTCCACGCTGCGCTTTACGGTATCGATGTCCAGGAGGGCGATCAGAATCCCGTCCACGCGGTCCCCGCCGCTGCGGTAAGGGCGCATCCGGAGGTTATGCCAACGTCCTTGCCGATCCTGGACTTCCATCGAAATGGGTTGCGCGTCCTCCTCCACCCGCGAGGTTAACTCCTTCCAGCTCACGTTGGGGAGCGTGGATGCGATATCGGACAATGGCCGCCCCATATCGCTTGCAATCAGGTTCAGCACTTTGCCGGCGAGCGGAGTAAAGCGCCGGATCCGCAGTTCGCTATTCAACAGGACGATGGGAATGTCGATCGCTACCAATAGATTGGTCAAATCGTCGGTGGTCTGCGACAGATCGGTGTTGCGCTTCTGAAGCTCGTCGTTGAGAGTCGTCAATTCTTCGTTGGTGGACTCCAGCTCTTCCTTTGCGGTCTCAAGCTCTTCGTTCGTGCTTTGGAGTTCTTCGTTGCTCGACAGGATCTCTTCGTTCATCGAGCGGACTTCTTCGTCGGCCGCCTCGTGATCCTGTACCAGCTCTTGCAGCTGCTCCCGCAGCGATACAATCTCGCGCTCCCTGCGCGCCAACTCCGCCCTGCCTGTCTGTTTCGTCCGGCGCGGAGACGTCTCCGGTTCTTCGGCGGCAGACTTGGCGTGCGGTTTTTCCTCGAAAACGACCAGAAAATCGTTGTCTTTGGAGTCCCGCGGCTTCATCGGCGTCACGTGAATGCTTACCAAAGCCGATTCGCCATTGTGCTTAAACCGGATTCCCTCCTTGTGAACGGTCGTGTTCTCCCGCTTGGCCTGATAGATGGCACTCCGCATATCCACCAGCAGTTCCGGCTGAATCATCCGCAGCAGATGGAAGCTGGGCTCGCCCGAAGCGGGGGATACGTAAGGACGGGTGTTGCCCTGAAGATGGACGATCTGCAAATTGGCATCCACTACGACCGCGGCCGGCACGTATCGGTCCAGCAGCACCCGTTCGGCTTCGCGGCGCAGGTCGGAGATTGGCGGTGAAGACCGCGAAGGTAGAGCGGGATGTTCCGCTTCCCCTCTTTGCTGAAGCGCGGCGTGTACATGCAGCAAGCTTTCCAATGGCTTGCGGACCAGAATCTTGTGCTTGGCGTCTTCGACTGCGAAAAAACTCGAGTGCGCGCTCAGCGATTCCGATTTCCCGAGCAAAAGATGCCCGCCCGGCTTGAGAGCATAGTGGAACGCCTCAATGATTCTCTTCTGGAGAATCGGCCCCATGTAGATCAACACGTTCCGGCAGCTAATGAGGTCCACGCGGGAAAACGGTGGGTCTTTGCTGAGATCGTGCAGCGCAAAAACGCACACGTCGCGGATCGATTTCGAGATTTGATAATTCCCGTCCAGGCGGCTGAAAAACCGCCGCTGACGTTCCGCGGAAACATCCACCATGCTGGAAGGGCTATAAATTCCGGCGCGGGCCTTCTGAACCGAGCGTTCGCTGATATCCGTTCCGAAAATATGGATGGTTGTCTCCGTCCGCCGGTCTGCTAGCGTTTCGAACAGGAGCATCGCGATGGAGTAAACTTCTTCACCGCTGGAGCAACCCGGAACCCAAATGCGAATGGAGCGCGGGGCCTTGCCCGGGATCAGGCCGGCCAGAACGCGTTTCTGTAATGCGATCAGACTTTCCGGGTCGCGGGAAAATCCGGTGACGTGGATAAAAATATCCTCGTACAGCGCATTCAGCTCAGCTCGATCTTTCTTGACCAGCTCCGCGTATTGCTCGTGCGTGTCCATTTTGTGGAGCGCCATGCGGCGGGCGACGCGGCGCGCGATCATGGCCGGCTTGTACAACTCAAAGTCGACCCCGGTCACAATGCGGAGCTGTCTTAGAATCTTGCGCAGACCATCCGGGGCCAATGCGGGAGGCTTTTCCTCCACGGCCGATTCCCGCTGGATGTAGGGATGGTCATTAATTCGCGCCAGTTCCCGGGCGATCTGGCCGGGCGAAAGCGTAAAGTCCACGCAGCCGGATGCAATGGCGCTGGCCGGCATGCTGGCGAACTGCGCCGATTCGGTATCCTGTGCGAACGTGATGCCGCCTTCTGCCTTGATGGCGACCAGACCGCGAGTCCCGTCCGATGCCGTCCCCGACAGCACCACGCCAATCGCTCTGTGCTTCAAATCCTCGGCCAAGGAAACGAAGAAATGGTCGATCGAATATTCCTTAATTGTGCGAGGTCCGCGCGAGGTGAGGGACAACACGCCGCGCGAGATGGTGACCAACGAATTTGGCGGCGCTATGTAGATATGGTTGGGTTTGACAGGGGTGCCGTGGGCGGCCTCCTGGATGGGCATGCGGGTGGAGCGCTGCAACAAACTCGCCAAGATACTTTCATGCGTCGGGTCCATGTGCTGGATCAGCACGAAACCCATCCCAGTATCGGGCGGTAGCGCCTTTAAAAATGCGGTGTAAGCTTCGAGACCGCCGGCCGATGCACCCACCCCGACAATGGGAAATTCCGTCTCGGCCGCAGCGCGCTCCGGACCGCTGGCCGCAGCGCGCTTTTCGGGGCGCGCGTGAACTCCAGTGTGTGCGGAGCACCTTGCACTTACAAACTTTGTAAACCGCCTCCTCCAGGTTTCCAAGTGGGGCACGGAAAGATGTCAGTTGAAACAGCGACTGTTCGGGCAGCGGACAAAGAGCAATGGGACCTCCCCTGGTTAACGGCCAGATATGCCACGCTGAATGGTCAAGCTCGGGAATGCTCATGTCGGCGATGAACGGGAGTTTGTCAGAAAGCGCCTTTCCATTTAAAGCCAGCCCTACCGCCTTTCGTACCGCACTATGGCCGCCATCACAGCCGACCAGATATTTCGCCCTGATGGATGCGCCGGTAGAGAGGCGGACTGTGAGGCCTTGTTCTTGCTGTTCAATCGACTCGAATGCCGACCCGAATTCGACTTGTCCGCCCAGTTCCGCCAGCCTTTCCCGGAGAATGGCTTCGGTGCGATGTTGCGAAACCAGCCACAGATTGGGGTACGGGATGGCTTCGGTGGCTGGATGGCGGCCTCCTAGTGGACCGAGACGAAGCGAAAGCGGCCCCAGATGCACGCGCACGTCGGGGTAAGGCATTCCGGCGTTCAGAATCTTTTCGACAATGCCGAGATCGTGAAAGACCTCTAGCGTGCGGGGCTGGATTCCTTTTCCGCGAGAGCCGGCAAAGGGAGCTTTAGCTGCGTCGACCAGACGAAAAGCGATGGATCGACGGACAAGTTCGATGCCCAACGTGAGGCCGGCCGGGCCTGCTCCGGCGACAAGAACGTCCGTTTCGTACATTGTACTAAGGATAATAATAGTACACTGTACGAATGTCAACCGGACGACAACTGAACAAGACGAGCATTGTCGCTGCTGCCATCTCGATCGCGGATACAGAGGGATTTGCCGCGGTATCCATGCGGCGCGTAGCGCAGGAACTTGGCGTTGGAACGATGAGTCTCTACTACTACGCAAAGTCGAAAGCAGAGTTGATCTCCGCCATGGACGACCTGCTCCTGGCGGACGTGCTTGTCCCGACGCTTCCGGAAGACTGGCGTGACGCCGTGACCGCGATTGCCCGCCGGACACGCGATATGGTCGTGCGACACCCGTGGGCGATTTCGTCCATGCAGGCCGCGCCGCCTGGCCCGAATGCAATGCTGCACATGGAGCAATGCCTGGAGGCGCTTGCTAAAACACACATGACGAAGCAAGAAAAACTGACTTTGCTCGCTCTCGTCGATGATTTTGTCTTTGGCTATACGCTCCGTGAAACGGCGGGCGATCCCGCCGTCGATGTGGATGCCGCGAAAAATCGGCTTGCGACGGGTGCATTTCCCGAACTAGCAAACGCATTCGGAAAAGCGCGGAGGTTCCGCATACCGGACCGGTTCGACCGTGGGATCGAAGCGATTTTAGATAACTTTAGCCAATCCAATGTGACGGGAACCGCGCGGCCGCGACGGCAGCGCCGCAGGTCCACCAAATAACCCTGCGAGGGCGCCCCTTGGATCCTCCCCGTAAACACATGCGGGCGACGGCCCGCGAGACAGCGATCGAGGAGCTCCTCCGGTCGAGGTGCCCGGCTGGTAGGAATGCTGGTATAAATACCAGTGTCCGCATTTTTTAGCAAGTGGTAGACTTTTCTGCTAATGAAATGCCCAGAGTGCTACCGGCTGGAGGCAGAGCGTCTGGCCGCTATCAGGCATTACGTGGAACTGATGGACGCACGGCGCGAGGCAGGCTTCACGCCACCGCCGGGCACGGACACAGAATTAGCATCCGCCGAAGCTAGTCTCAACGAAAAATGGCGGCGCCTGAACGACCACCGCAGTACGCATTCCTGGATGGCTGAGGGCGCGTCCGTCTGAATTCCTTCGATTAGATTCTCTTCCAGTTACCCGCGCTCATTAACAAGTACTTTTGCTAGTAGATTAGCGTCTGCGAAGCCGAATAAACTGGGGTTATTCGGAAGGTCCAGAGTCGCCGCCACGCAGGTCTCCGTGGGAAGACCTTCCGATTGGCACGTATCAGTAGGAGTTCAAGAGTTGTCATCTAACGCGTATCGTCTTAGAGATCCGCTGATGGCCGTTACCGAAGAAGAGGGTAGCCGGCTGCTGGAACTTCCCGCGGGCTCAATGTTCTACTGCACCAGCGCCAGCCCGGATGCGCACGGCATGGTGAAGGGCATGTGCAAAGGACATATGGTCCTGATTTTTGCCTGCGATCTGGAGGAGCGCGGTGAGCCGCTCGCCCTGGCGATGTAGCCGATAGGCGACCCACTACTTGCCTCCGTGACTCACGCCGCTCTCAAACCGGACCATTCAAACGGCCCCCCCAATCTGCGTCTGGCATTGCTCCGCGCAGAACTCGAGCTGGGCTTCACCTACTTGCGATTGGCGACGCTCGAATTTCAACTACATTCACCCGCACTGGCGGCTGAGTTCCTGCAGGGCGCGATCCTCGCGCACAAGACACTCGCACGCGATCTGGATGGCACGCGGGCACACTCAGACCAGCACGAAGACGATCTGCGGGAGTCGGCTCGGGATCTTTTGCAGACGATCGTTTCCACCGAACGCCAGCTTCATATGCTCGATGCCCGGACACGCCGTCCTGTAACCGGTCCCCGATATTGAGCGTCGCGGCGATGCGTTGCGCATCGTACTCACCGTCCACCAACCTACCTGGTAACGCGATTTTCTAATGAGCGTGGACAGACAGCCACTGGTCATCCGTCTAAGGGGAAGATGGCGGCTGGGGATATTATTGAGGCCGTGGAGGGGAGTTTGAGCCGGAAGTCGTCGCGCGTCTCGAAGAGCAGGCGCGGGTTAAGTCAGAGCAAGCGCAGGAATTACGGGGAGTGCTGGAACGGCTGGAGCCGTTCCAGACCTGCCATATCGAATAATGGGCCCGAACTGCTACCGCTGAACGGAACCCGCGGTGGCCGCATCCCCGCGGCTCACAAACCGCGGCGCGGCTTCCGCCAACAATTCCGCTTCCGCTTGCAGCCAATCTTGTTCCGGGGAACCGATGGGACACCCGCGGGCGTGCCAGAGTTCGAATGCTCTCTCGGCAATCTGGTCGTGGCTTGGATAGGAATTTTCATTCGCACCCGCGGTCTCGGCCTCGTTCTGTTCCGGGTAATGCTCTTCATCGACCGCCGACGCGGTCTTCGACTTGCCATCGCGATCACTGTAGTATTTCATTTCGGCCCTCTTCCAGCTGACATCGGTGAGATTTCACCATCTTGTAAGATCCAGCGCAGGCAGCAAAGTTTCAAACTCGCGCCGCGCTTTCCATCACCAACGCCGGCGGTGGTATTCTCCGCCTCCCCAGCCGCCCAGATCGATAATTGCAGCGATCAGCAGGATGATCAGATTGACGCCGGCCGTGGGCAGGCCCGAGTTCACCATCCACGCATACGCCAGCGTGGTCAGCGGCAGGAAAATGAACCCGAGCAGTGGAACCAACAGGCCATGATACGCGCGATCCAGGTAGTGCGAGAAAAAGAACAACAGGAGCAGCACAATCCGCGGGAACGCCAGCACGACGATGAACAAAAGGCAGGCCACGAACAGAAGATGCAATTGGACGGGGATAAGTGACGCGGGGTGAGCGCCGTCCGTACCAGCGTGATATTCTGAGAAAGCGAAGGAGTTCTGGGATCATGCGCCCCCCGAAGCCGAGGGTACGTTACAAACTCTCTATTTCCCTGCCTGCGGTCAAACTGGAAGAGCATCCGGGCAGCAGCCTGAGAGATCCCACGGCGACGCTGGTCGAAATTCCCGCCGGTTCCATTGTGGAAGCCGAAGGCAGCGTGAGCGAGTCGGGACTGATTAACGTTCTCTGGGACAGCGCAGCTTTCTCGGTTTTTTACGACGACTTGAAAGAAAAGGCCCGGCTGCTCAATTCGGCGGAAGCCACAGGCTAGCCGGATTGCTCGCGGAATCTCGACGCGGATGGCTTCTCAACGAGATCTCGACCTAATTCGCGCTTCGGCGGCTGGCGACGTCGAGCGGCTGCGTGCGCTGCTCGGGCGCGGCGCCAAAGTGAACGCGCGCCTGAAAAACGGAGCCACTCCCGTATTGGCCGCCGCGGTGTCCGGCCGTATCGACGCGCTGCGCCTGCTGCTGATTCAGGGCGCGGATCTGAAGGCGCGCTATAAGGACGATTCCACGGTTCTCATCATGGCCGCTGCCCAAGGCCATGCGGCGGCCGTCCGGTTGCTGTTGCAAAAGGGCGCCGGCCCGCAAGAGCGGACGCGCAACGGCGTGACGGCATTGCTGGCGGCAGCAATCGAAGGCCACACGGAAGTTGTGGAAACGCTGCTCGCGGCGGGCGCCGATCCCAATGCCGCCGACGATCGGGGGGTAACACCATTGATCGGGGCAGCGGTGAACGGCGGCCTGGAAGCGGCTTTAGCCCTGCTTGGGGGAGGCGCCCGGATTGACGCGAAAAGCACCTCCGGCTTGACCCCGCTGGCCGCCGCCGTAGCCGCCTCGCCCGCAGTGAGCTGGGTTCTGCTGGAACACGGGGCCGATCCGAACAGCCTGGACGAAGACGGCCGGCCGGTGCTGGTCGCCGCTGCCGCTCAGGGCAATGCCGAAGCCGTTTCCATGCTGCTGGCGAAAGGCGCGGACCGGGAGGCCCGCGACACATCCGAAAACACCGCGCTGCTGGCCGCTGTTTTGGGCGGGCACCAGGACGTTGTCAAAGCCTTGCTCTCGGCCGGCGCCAATCCGAATGCGGCCGGGTCCTCAGGTATCACGCCGCTGATTGTCGCCGTCGTGCGTGGGCATCTGGACCTGGTTCCGGTGCTGATCGAGTCCGGCGCGGACATTAATGGGAGCACGCCCGAAGGCGTGACGCCTTTGATGGCGGCCGTCAACAGCAACCCGGACGCCATCGATGTGCTTCTGCCGATCGGAGCTTTCCTGAACGCAGCTGACAAGAACGGAATTACTGCCTTGCACGCCGCCGCGGCCATGGGCAGGTCAGAGGTAGTGCAGCGCCTTGTCCAGGCGGGCGCCGATACACAGCTGACCACTTCCAACGGGCTGACGGCGCTGGCCGTGGCTGAAGCCGCGGGGCATGCCGCGATCGCTGAGTTTTTACGAACCCAGTCGGCTTGACGCCATCGACGCCTGCCGCACCGCCTCCGCATCGTGGGTGGGGGAGCCTTCGGTCTTCTTGGCCGACTCTACCGCCGAAAGCGGAAATGTAAAGCAGAAGCGCGATCCCTGCCCCAGCTTCGATTCTACCCAGATGCGGCCTCCATACCGCTCCACGATGCGCTGGCAAATCGCCAGGCCGATTCCCGTGCCCGGGTACGCCTGCCCATGCAGCCGGCGGAAAATCCGGAAAACCTCCTGCGCGTATTCCGGATCGATTCCGATTCCGTTGTCCTGAACCGAAAACAGGCAGTCGTTCTCGCGCAGTTCCGCCGAAATGTGGATCTTCGGCGAATCCGCGCTGCGGTACTTGATCGCGTTCCCTACCAGGTTCTGCAAGAGCTGAACCATCTTGATCTCGTGGGCGTGAATCACCGGCAGGTTGTCCCACGTGACCGTGGCATGATTTTGATTGATGGATGCCTGCAGGTTCAGCAAGACTTTCTCCATCGCCGTCCCGCAATCCACCGGATGAATGGGCCCTTCGCTGGCCGAGCCGGTCTGTGAATAGGCCAGCAGATCGCGCAGCAGTTGCTCCATTCGCTTTGCGCCGCCGACGATGTAGGAAATGAACTCGTCCGCCTCCCGGTCCAGCTTGCTGCCGTAACGGCGCTGCAGCATCTGGCTGTACAAAGACACCATGCGCAGCGGCTCCTGCAGATCGTGGCTGGCCGCGTAGGCGAACTGATTTAAATCGTCGTTGGATTGGCGCAACGCTTCGTTCGATTTCAGCAGCTCTTGGGTGCGCTCCGCCACGCGCTGCTCCAAAGTAAGGTTCAATTCGCGAACGGCATCCTCGGCGCGCTTGCGCTGGGTGATATCGCGGATGGCCGTGGTCACCAGCAGTCCTTCGGCGGTTTGCAGCGGACTCAAGCTGATCTCTACCGGGAACTCAGCGCCGCTTTTCCGCCGCGCGGTCAGCTCCATTCTGCCCAGCGCCGTCACGTCATCCGATTCGCTGGACTGAGAGATCCAGGCCGGCACCAGCAGCCGTATGTTTTCGCCGATCAATTCCTCGCGATGGAACCCGAACACCACCTCCACTTGCGAATTTACGAGGCTGATCCGTCCGTCGTCGCCGCTGATGATCATCGCGTCCGGCGCGGCTTCCAATAACGAGCGGAACTTCTGCTCGGCCTTGCCTAACACGTCCGTCTGACGGCGCAGCAAAGCCGTGTTGCGGCTCAACTCAACGAACACCCCCACCTTGGACCGCAGAATCTCGGGAACGATGGGCTTGAAAAGAAAATCCACCGCGCCCAGATCGTATCCGCGGAACAGATGCTCGTCGCTCTTGTAGCCGGTCAGGAACAGAATCGGGGTGTGCCGCGATCGCTTGCGGGCACGGATCAGCTCGGCCGTTTGAAACCCGTCCATGTCCGGCATTTTGACGTCCAGCAGAATAGCGGCGAAGTCGTCTTCCAATAAATGACGCAGCGCCTCCATTCCCGAGCGCGCCAGCACCAGTTCCTGGCCCAGCCCGTCGAGAGCCGCCTCCAATGAGACCAGGTTCTCTGGGTTATCGTCCACTAACAGGATCTTCATCCGATCCTGGATTGCTTGATCGGCAGGTAGCTGCGTCGCCTCTGTCGCGCTCATTAATTCCTCGGCCCGGCACAGTTGCCGGGGCCTACCTCCTCATCTTACTGCGTCCTCATCATACTTATTGTCCAGTGAACGCCGCCGCCTGGGTTACATCCTGACCGCGGCCCACCCAGACGCGGAGCACCGAGAAAAGCTGCTCCAGGTCCACCGGCTTGGTAATGTAGTCCGATGCGCCCGCCTCGATGCACTTAGCGCGGTCGCCTTTCATCGCCTTGGCCGTAAGCGCGATGATCGGCAGCGAACGGAACTCGGGAATTCCGCGAATGGCCTTCATGGTTTCATAACCGTCCATCTCCGGCATCATGATATCCATGAGCACGACATCCACGTCGGGCATCCTCTTCAACAGCTCGATGCCCGCGCGTCCATTCTCGGCATGGACCACCTTCAGGTTGTGATCTTCCAAAAGACTGGTCAAGGCGAAAATGTTGCGCACGTCGTCGTCGACCACCAGCACCTTGCGGCCCAGCAGAGTCAGATCCGTTTCCCGCAGGTGCGCCAGAGTCCCGCGCTGATCTTCCGATAGGTCCGCCTCGGCGCGATGCAGCAGCAGCACCGACTCATCCAGCAGCCGCTCCCGGCTCGACACCAGCCTCACCACGCTATTACGCGTCAGCCGCGTCAGCTCGCCTTCCTCCTCCGCGGTCAACTGCCGGTCGCAAACCAGTATCATCGGCGCTACATAATGTCCGGACTGCCGCTGGATTTCATCCACCAACTCCGTCGGCGAGAGGCCGCCTACCCGGAGGTGGATAATGATGCCGTCCAGATACTGATGTTTCATTACCGCCAGAGCCTCGCCTCCCGTGGGTACGCTCAAAACCTCGATGTCAGGCGCAAAGATCGCATCAATAATGTGGTCGCGGTCGTGCTGCTCGCTGGCCGCGAGCAGCACCTTCTTTACCCGCTTCAACACGGAATGCTCGATGGTTGCGAATGCTTCCACTAGAGACTCGTTCGTCTCCGACTTCTCGAGATACGTCATCGCTCCCAACGCGATTCCGCGCCGCCGATCCTCGTCACCCGAAATAATATGGACCGGAATGTGGCGCGTTGCCGGATCGTGCTTCAGGCGGTCCAGAATGGTCCACCCGGCCATATCCGGCAGATTGATATCCAGCGTAATAGCGCCCGGCTTGAATTCGCGAGCCAGCGTCATGGCGCTCGATCCGCGCAGCGCCACCAGCGCCTTCAGCCCGCGCTCGTGCGCCATGTCCACCAGGATTCGAGCAAACGTCATGTCGTCCTCGACGATCAACAGCGTCGCGTCGCCCGGCTCGATGAGGTTGCGATCGTCGTCGATCACCAAATCCTCCACCAGTTCCTCGGACGCCAGCTGTGTTGGCGCGAGAATCATGTCCACCGATCCGTTATCCATCGGTTTGGCTGCCGCCTCCTCGAGCAGCATGGGTGTGCTGCGCAAGGCTTCGCTCTTGGGCGGCTGCGCCGGCGTTACGTAGGTCTGCGGCAGATACAACGTAAACGTACTGCCTACGCCGGGCGCGCTTTGCAGCCGGATCTCGCCGCCGAGCAGCTTCGCCAGCTCGCGGCTGATGGAAAGCCCCAGCCCAGTCCCGCCGTACTTGCGGCTCGTGGTTCCATCGGCCTGCTGGAACGCTTCGAAGATGATGCGCTGTTTGTCTGCGGGAATCCCGATTCCCGTATCGGAAACCGAGAACGAAATCACCGACTTGGACCGATTGAGAATCGTGTTCGACGGGCTCCAGCCAGTGGTCGCCTTGTCCATGGACAGCCGCACCGACCCGTGCTCGGTGAACTTCAGCGCGTTCGACAACAGGTTCTTCAGCACCTGTTGCAAGCGCTTGGCGTCGGTGTGCATGATTTCCGCTTGCAGGCCGCCGCCCAATTCGATTTCGAAATCCAGACCCTTGCCTTCCGCCACGTGGCGGAAGGTACGCAGGCAGTAGTCCTCCAGTTCCGTAAACCGGATTCCGCCCACTTCCACGTCCATCTTGCCGGACTCGATCTTGCTCAGGTCCAGAATGTCGTTGATCAGCGCCAGCAGATCCGTTCCCGACGTATGAATGGTTTCGGCGAACTTCACCTGTTTGGACGTCAGGTTCTTGTCGGAGTTCTCCGACAACATGCGCGCCAGAATCAAGAGGTTGTTCAGCGGCGTGCGCAATTCGTGGCTCATGTTCGCCAGGAATTCGCTCTTGTACTTGGAGGTCAGGGCAAGCTGTTCGGCCTTTTCTTCCAGCGCCTTCTTGGCCTGCTCCACTTCCCGGTTCTTGGTTTCCACCTCGGTCTTCTGTTCGGCCAGCAGTTGCGCCTTTTCCTGCAGTTCTGCGTTGGTTTTTTGGAGCTGTAGCTGCTGGCTCTGGAGTTCTTCGGCCAGCGCCTGGCTCTGCTGCAGCAACTGCTCGGTCCGCATGGTCGCGCGGATGGTGTTCAGTACGATGCCGATGGATTGCGTCAGCTGGTCCAGAAACGCCAGATGAATATCGCTGAATTGGCCGAACGAGGCGAGCTCAATGACCGCCTTTACGTCGCCTTCGAATAGCACCGGCAAGACCACGATACTTACCGGCGCCAGGCCGCCCAGGCTGGAGTTGATACGGACATACCCGCCCGGAACGTTAGTGACCAGGATGCGCTCTTTCTCCTTGGCGCACTGGCCCACCAGCCCTTGGCCGACTTCAAACTGGCGCGGAACGTTGTCGCTGTCGTCCACGGCATATCCGGCCTGTAGCTTCAGCCAGGTTTGGCTATCGTTGGTCTCAGAGATATAGAACGTGCCGTGCTGCGCGCCGACCAGCGGGGTCAACTCCGACAGCAGCGACTGCGAGAGCGTGAACAGGTCGCGCTGGCCCTGCATCATGCCTGTGAACTTGGCGATGTTCGTCTTGAGCCAGTCCTGTTCGTTGTTCTTGCGCGTGGTGGCCGCAAGATTGACGATCATTTCGTTGATGTTGTCCTTCAGGGCTGCGACTTCGCCCTGGGCTTCCACCGCAATGGACCGCGTCAGGTCGCCCTTCGTCACCGCGGTTGCGACTTCGGCAATCGCGCGCAGCTGATTGGTGAGTGTGGCCGCGAGCTGATTCACGTTGTCCGTCAGGTCGCGCCAGATTCCCGCCGCGCCCGGCACGCGGGCCTGGCCGCCCAGCTTGCCTTCAATGCCGACTTCGCGCGCCACCGTGGTGACCTGATCGGCGAAGGTCGCCAGCGTGTCGATCATTCCGTTGATCGTGTCCGCCAGCTCGGCGATTTCGCCCTTGGTCTCGAGCACCAGTTTGCGTTTCAAATCGCCGTTGGCCACCGCCGTAACTACTTTGGCGATGCCGCGCACCTGGGTGGTCAGATTGGCCGCCATGAAGTTCACGTTATCCGTGAGATCCTTCCAGGTTCCGGCTACACCTTTCACTTCCGCCTGGCCGCCCAGCTTGCCGTCCGTTCCCACTTCGCGCGCCACGCGCGTCACTTCGCTAGCGAACGAGTTGAGCTGGTCCACCATGCGGTTGATCGTGTTCTTCAGTTCCAGAATCTCGCCCTGCACGTCCACCGTGATTTTGCGTGAAAGGTCGCCGTTCGCCACCGCCGTGGTCACGTGCGCGATATTGCGGACCTGCGCGGTAAGGTTGCCGGCCATGGAATTGACGCTGTCCGTCAGATCCTTCCAGGTTCCGCCCACGCCTCGCACGTTGGCCTGGCCGCCCAACTTACCTTCGGTTCCTACTTCGCGCGCCACCCGCGTTACTTCGCTGGCGAACGCATTGAGCTGGTCCACCATCGTATTGATCGTGTTCTTCAGCTCCAGAATTTCGCCGCGCACGTCCACGGTGATCTTGCGCGACAGGTCGCCGCGGGCCACGGCGGTCGTCACCTCGGCGATGTTGCGGACCTGATTGGTCAGGTTGCCGGCCATCGAGTTGACGCTCTCGGTTAAGTCCTTCCACGTTCCGGCCACGCCCTTTACTTCCGCCTGGCCGCCCAGCTTACCTTCCGTACCGACTTCGCGCGCCACGCGCGTGACTTCGCTGGCGAACGCATTGAGCTGGTCCACCATGGTGTTGATGGTGTTTTTCAGCTCCAGGAACTCGCCGCGCGCATCCACCGTGATCTTGGTGGTCAAGTCGCCGCGCGCCACAGCCGTCGTAACACCGGCGATGTTGCGCACCTGGTTGGTCAGGTTGCTGGCCATATAGTTGACCGAGTCCGTCAAGTCCTTCCAGGTTCCGGCCACACCGCGCACGTCCGCCTGTCCGCCCAGTTTGCCGTCCGTTCCCACTTCGCGGGCCACGCGGGTCACTTCGCTGGCGAAGGAATTGAGCTGATCAACCATGGTGTTGATCGTGTTCTTCAGCTCGAGAATCTCGCCGCGCGCGTCCACCGTAATCTTCGTTGAAAGGTCGCCGCGCGCCACGGCCGTCGTGACACCGGCGATGTTGCGTACCTGCGATGTCAGGTTTCCAGCCATCGAGTTGACGCTGTCCGTCAGATCCTTCCAAACGCCGCCGACGCCCTTCACTTCCGCCTGGCCGCCCAGCTTGCCTTCGGTTCCCACCTCGCGCGCCACGCGCGTCACTTCGCCGGCGAACGCGTTGAGCTGGTCCACCATGGTGTTGACGGTGTTCTTCAGTTCCAGAATTTCGCCGCGCACGTCTACGGTGACTTTGCGCGACAGGTCGCCCCTGGCTACGGCAGTGGTGACTTCGGCGATGTTGCGGACCTGACTGGTCAGGTTGCTGGCCATGGAGTTGACCGAGTCAGTCAAGTCCTTCCACGTGCCAGCCACGCCGTGCACGTCGGCCTGGCCGCCCAGTTTGCCTTCCGTTCCCACTTCGCGCGCCACGCGCGTCACTTCGGCTGCGAACGAGCTGAGCTGGTCCACCATGGTGTTGATGGTGTTCTTGAGCTCCAGAATTTCGCCGCGCACGTCCACCGTGATCTTGCGCGACAAGTCGCCGGTGGCCACCGCGGTGGTCACTTCGGCGATGTTGCGAACCTGGTTCGTCAGGTTGCTGGCCATCGAGTTCACTGAGTCGGTAAGATCCGCCCAGGTCCCCGCGACCCCCTTCACCACGGCCTGGCCGCCTAGCTTGCCTTCGGTTCCCACTTCGCGCGCCACGCGCGTCACTTCGCTGGCGAACGCATTGAGCTGGTCCACCATGATGTTGATGGTGTTCTTCAGCTCCAGAATTTCGCCGCGCACGTCCACCGTGATTTTGCGCGAAAGGTCGCCGTTGGCGACCGCCGTGGTTACCTCGGCGATGTTGCGCACCTGAGCCGTCAGGTTTCCGGCCATGGAGTTGACCGAATCGGTCAGATCCTTCCAGACGCCGCCGACACCTTTTACCTGCGCCTGGCCGCCCAGCTTGCCGTCCGTACCGACTTCGCGCGCCACGCGCGTCACTTCGCTGGCGAACGAGCTGAGCTGGTCCACCATCGTATTGATAGTATTTTTCAGCTCCAAAATCTCGCCGCGCACGTCCACCGTAATCTTGCGCGACAGGTCGCCATTGGCCACCGCCGTCGTCACCTCGGCGATGTTGCGCACCTGAGCCGTCAGGTTACCGGCCATGGAGTTGACCGAATCAGTCAGATCTTTCCAAACACCGCCGACGCCTCGCACCTGCGCCTGGCCGCCCAGCTTGCCTTCGGTTCCCACCTCACGCGCCACGCGCGTCACTTCCGCTGCGAACGAATTGAGCTGGTCCACCATGGTGTTGATGGTGTTCTTCAGCTCCAGAATTTCGCCGCGCGCGTCGACGGTGATCTTAGTGGAAAGATCGCCGCGCGCCACAGCCGTGGTCACGCCCGCGATGTTGCGCACCTGGTTGGTGAGGTTGCCCGCCATGGAGTTGACGCTTTCGGTCAAGTCGCGCCACGTCCCGGCCACGCCTTCCACTTCCGCCTGGCCGCCCAGCTTGCCTTCCGTTCCGACCTCGCGCGCCACGCGGGTGACTTCGCTGGCGAAGGAGTTGAGCTGGTCCACCATGGTGTTGATGGTGTTTTTCAATTCCAGAATCTCGCCGCGCACCGGCACTGTGATCTTGCGCGACAAGTCGCCCTTGGCGACAGCGGTGGTCACCTCGGCGATGTTGCGGACCTGAGCCGTCAGGTTTCCGGCCATCGAGTTCACTGAGTCCGTAAGATCCTTCCAGGTTCCGGCGACACCGGGCACGTCGGCCTGCCCGCCCAGTTTGCCTTCGGTACCCACTTCGCGCGCCACGCGCGTCACTTCGGCTGCAAACGAGCTGAGCTGGTCCACCATCGTGTTGATGGTGTTTTTCAGCTGCAGAATCTCGCCGCGCGCATCCACCGTGATACGCGTCGAGAGGTCGCCCTTGGCCACAGCCGTCGTCACTTCGGCGATGTTGCGGACCTGGTTGGTCAGGTTTCCGGCCATGGAGTTAACCGAATCCGTCAGGTCGCGCCACACGCCCGCCACGCCTTTAACTTCGGCCTGTCCGCCCAGCCTGCCTTCGGTTCCCACTTCGCGCGCCACGCGCGTCACTTCGGCCGCAAACGAGCTGAGCTGGTCCACCATCGTGTTGATGGTGTTCTTCAGCTGCAGAATTTCGCCGCGTGCATCCACCGTGATACGCGTGGTCAAGTCGCCCTTCACCACCGCCGTGGTTACTTCCGAGATGTTGCGGACCTGGTTAGTCAGGTTGCTCGCCATGGAGTTGACGCTGTCGGTGAGATCCTTCCAGGTGCCCGCCACGCCAGTCACCACAGCCTGCCCGCCCAGCTTGCCTTCCGTTCCCACTTCGCGAGCCACGCGCGTTACTTCGCTGGCGAACGAGTTCAACTGCTGCACCATCGTGTTTACTACGCGCGCGGTGTGCAAGAATTCGCCGCGGAGCGGCCGGCCTTCCACCTCCAGCCACATGGTCTGGGTCAGGTCGCCTTTGGCCACCGCGCCGATCACGCGGGCCACTTCCGTGGAGGGCTGCACCAGGTCTCCGATCAAGCTATTGACCGACTCGACGCAGTCCGCCCATGCCCCCGTTACCGAGCCGATGGACGCTCGTTGGCTGATCTTGCCGTCCTTTCCCACTGCCCGGCTGATGCGCGCAAACTCGCTCACCATTTTTTCGTTGAGTTCCAGGATCTCGTTCAGGGTGTCGGCGATCTTGCCGGCTACGCCTGTCTCGTTCACTGGCATTCGTACCGAGAAGTTGCCCCTCTTGAACGCCACCAGGGTGGTTAGTAGCGTATCGTTAGCTTTATCTTTCGTCCGGGAGGCGGTGGAAACGTCTCCGTTCTTGGACATCTTCGAGCCGTTTCGGGACTTGGACTCATTAGAGGTCGGATGGGCGCTTGCGCTAGACTTCATTGCTGCTCCTTACAAGGGCTGACACTAGATTTTACGCGTTTCTAGTCGGTTTCGAGTACACTAGTCGTCAGAATTAGACTCACGCTGGAAAATCATGTTACAACTTTTCCTCACGTCGCGTAACAGGAGTGACTGCGGTGGCTCGCATACTTCTGGCTGAGGACAACCCAGGCGACGTCCTGCTCTTCCGGGAAGCTCTCCGTCTGTCGAATCTGAGTTGCGATCTGGTTGTCGCCGAGGACGGCGAAAAGGCGCTCCACCTACTTCAGAATACCAGCGCTGCTCCTAATGGCGCCCGCCCGGATGTGATCGTCCTCGATATTAACCTGCCTAAACGAAGTGGACAGGACGTTCTCCAATGGGTTCGCGGCAATGGCTCTTTTGCCACGACCCCGGTAATCGTCCTCACTTCCTCAGCTTCGCCGGAGGACCGCACCAGAGCTCTGGAGCTGGGCGCGAATTTGTATGTTCAGAAATCCTCGGATCTGGACGAAATCTTCGAGATTGGCCAGACGATCAGTAGATTATTGGCCGGGTAATATTCCTGACATTTTGGCGGGCGGGTTCGCTGAAGGTCGACCCTACCGCGTGGTGACCCTTTTAGCCCCGTTCTGCTGACCGCCCCAACGTTCCACCATTCCCCAGAGCGCCTCTCGAAATTGATCCAGATCCGTGGGCTTCACAATATATTCAACCGCTCCCAATCCTTTGGCCAGTACTTTATCGGTCTCCCGGTTTGAGACGCTAAAAACCACCACGGGTATTTCGCTACGTTCAAATCGCTGCAACATGCGAAATCCGTTCATCTGCGGGAGGTTCAAGTCTAGAATAATGACGTCCGGCCGGAAGGTCTCGTCTGACAGCATCTGCAACGCCTGGGCACCATCACGCGCGATGTGAAGCTTCACCGGAAAAGGAGCTTCAGCCAACACCTGGCTGGTTAGCAGCGCGTCTCCGGCTTCGTCCTCGACCAACAGGACTACTATGGGCGTCATAAGTCTCGACCGTACGACTCAACCCTTACGGTACTAGTTTCGGCGAATGAAGCAAGTTTACAAAAAGATCGCTCCGTGGGAGGGGACAAGTGTTGAGCCGCTCGAGCCGGCCATGGCCTAGCTCCGCGATACGGCGCTTTCAGTAAAATAACGGCATGTTGCCGCGGTGGATTACGGCGTTTTTGCTGATCCAAGTTGCCGCCAGCGCTCAAGCTCCGCCGGCGGCAGCCGAGCAAAGTCAGATCATTGCGCAGCTGCGCGCTTACGCGCAGGATTATAACGGCAAGCTCCCCGACTTTATTTGTACACAATTAACTAAGCGCGAGATCCGGCTCGCACCGAATGATATCGGCGGAATCCGCGAATCGGCTCCCGGGCGCGGGAGCCTCGGGCTAGCTAGCAGCGGCGAACGCAAATCGACCGACACTTTCGAAGAACAGCTCACTTATTTCGACGGTCGTGAATCTTACCAACTGCTTAAGATCAACGGCAGAAAACAAAGCCCAGGCCAGCCGCGGCCTCCCGGTATGACGTCGACCGGTGAGTTCGGCACTACTCTGCGCGCCGTTTTCGATTCCCAATCGAAAACAGAATTTGAATGGAAAAAATGGGACACACTGCGTGGCCAGCCAGTGACCGTCTTCTCCTTCCGGGTCGATCAGCGCTACTCCCAAGCGCAGCTCGAGGTCCCATCTCGCAGCGTGATCGTCGGATATCATGGCCTGATCTACGCTGCACGCGATGCCCACACTGTGTTGCGCCTTTCCACCGTGGCCGAGGCGCCCAGCGACTTTCCCTTGCAAGATGTAATGCACGTTCTCGACTACGGCCGGGTCGAAATCAGCGGGCATGAGTTCATGCTGCCGCTGCATGCCGAGATGCAGACGCGTATGAGCGAGGACTTCATGCGTTACGGGCGTGAAGGCGGCCATTCCAAGCAGGTCTATCTTACCAACGACGTCGATTTTCGCGACTATCGTAAATACACAACCGATTCGGTGTTGAAACCATAGGCGCCGGGCACCGCAGCGCAGTTGCCCCTAGAGAGGCGGCGCCGCCATTCCGGGTAATATCGCGTGTCTCCCATGGTTGTCCTGTGGGGATTACGCTCTTTACAGCGCGCGCCGAGATCCAGGCGACCTTATAATAAAAGTCGCGCCTACGACATGAAACCCGCCATATGTTTATTGAGCGGAGGCCTCGATTCGGCTACCACCATGGCCGTCGCGCGCCGGGACGGCTTCGATTGTTTTGCGCTCAGCTTTGACTACGGCCAGCGCCATCGCGCCGAGCTGTTTGCTGCGGCGCGTGTCGCCGAAGACCTCGGAGCTGTGCGCCACCTCGTCGTGCCCATCGACCTGCGGCTGTTCGGGGGCTCGGCACTTACCGCCGACATCGACGTGCCCAAGTCGGGCCCCAGTTCCGGAATTCCCGTAACCTACGTTCCAGCGCGCAACACCGTATTTCTGTCCCTAGCGCTCGCCTGGGCCGAAGTACTCGAAGCTTCCGACATTTTCATAGGCGTGAATGCAATCGATTACTCTGGCTATCCCGACTGCCGGCCCGAATTCATCCACGCCTTTGAAGGTATGGCCAATTTGGCAACCACAGCCGGCATCGAGGGACGAACGCGTATTCACATCCATACTCCTTTGATCCAGCTTTCCAAATGCGACATCGTCAAATTAGCCGCAAACCTGCGCGTGGACCTCGGCTTAACCCACAGTTGCTACGATCCTGATCCGGAAGGGCGCGCGTGCGGTTTGTGCGACTCCTGCCGATTGCGGTTGGCCGGATTTGCCCAAGCCGGTCTCAAAGATCCTCTCGAGTACACACATTGAAAATTGCTGAAATTTTTTATTCCCTGCAAGGCGAAGGCGGGCTCGCCGGTACGCCCTCGGTATTCGTTCGGACCAGCGGCTGCAATCTACGCTGCACCTGGTGCGATACGCCCTATACTTCCTGGGCTCCCCAAGGCGAAGAGCGCACCATTGCGTCCATTATCGACGAGGTAAACCGGTACGGCGCGCCGCACGTCGTGATCACAGGTGGCGAGCCCATGATTGCGCCCGCAATCGAAGAACTCACGCACGCTCTAACACAACACATCACGATCGAGACGGCCGGCACTGTCGATGCTCATGTCCGCTGCGATCTGATGAGCATCAGCCCGAAGCTCGCAAACTCCACTCCCCACCAGCGCGAAGGTGGCCGCTGGGGGGCGCAGCACGAGCGGCTTCGCTATCAGCCCGAAGTCCTCAAGCGCTTAATCCAGCTTTACAGCTATCAATTGAAATTTGTCATCGTCGATCCCGCCGATCTCGCGGAGGTCCGCTCCATTGTTGAAGAAATCGGAGCGAGTCCGGGTCGCGTAATGCTTATGCCCGAAGGCATCGACCAAGCGGCCGGCGCCGCACGCGGACCCTGGCTCGCCGAAATATGCAAACGCGAGGGTTACAGGTTCACTCCGCGGCTGCATATCCAACTCTGGGGTAATCAGCGCGGAACGTAGTTAACCGTTACAGGATTGGCCGCGTCCGCCGCAGAGTTTTTGCACATATTTCGGTGCTTTAAACGCCAATCCGAAGCCTAGCGGGTACGCATAGTACTCGACCCGTCGACACTCGCAACCTTGGCCGCGCCGTCGTGGTCTTACCAAGCGATATGACTCCTAAAAACCGAGCCGCACCGTTTCTGTCTCTTCGCATTCCGGCTGTGTTCGGGATGCTAGTGCCCGCTGTTGTTGTCGCGTTCGTATTGCCCACTTCGGCACGCGCCAACCCCATTCCGCTCAGCATAGCCTGTGGCCCCTCGTCGCCTCTTGTCCAACTTGGTCTGTGTGCGTCAGGAACGACCGGATTCGAAAACATCCAAATGAACTTCGTCGGATCTGAGGATGCGCCGGAGTCGGATGTGGATTTCTCGCCGGTCAGTTACTTTGCCACTTACACTCCTAGGGCGGTGACTCCTACCACGAATGACGTCGATCCGGTGATCAGTCCCAGTCCCAGTCCGACACCGACAACGGATTCAGGGCCGATTATTACATCAAACCTTTCGACGACGACGCACACCTCTGTTGCGACTTTTGCGACGACCAACACCAACACCTCTCCCCACGTATTCGCAAGCACCCTGGCTCCAGCCGCCGATCCCCCCGCTGTCGTCCCGGAGCCCCGCTACTCCGTTGTGGCCTTGTTTGGCGCCGGTTTGATCGCTCTTTTTTTGCGTAGGCGTCACCAACGCTCGCAATCCTTCTGAAACCACTTGGTTCCTCTTTGTTAACCGCTCAGGCGGGCCGGAACATAGGCCCGCCACCCTTTTTTCTGGCCGGTTTAGCGGTCGCCTGCATTAGAGACCCGGAGCGCCAGTTATATTGGAGACGTGCCAAGGTTAACTCTATTCGCGCTTCTGGCCTTGTTCGCACAAGCTGCACCGGCCCAGCAAAAGGTCATCGCGGTAGCGATCGATGGGGCGATCCACCCCGTAACCGCGGAAATCGTCAGGGATGCCGTCGCTCAAGCACAATCGGAACACGCCGAAGTTCTTCTGCTGCTACTGAACACGCCCGGCGGATTGCTCGACGCGACGCGCGAAATCATCCAGGAGCTTTCCGCTTCGCCGGTTCCCGTCATCACGTACGTCACTCCCAGCGGAGCGCGCGCCGCCTCCGCCGGATTCTTCCTGCTCGAATCCGGCGATGTGGCTGCCATGTCGCCCGGCACCAACACCGGCGCTGCGTCTCCCGTACTTCTGACTGGCCAAATGGATGACGTCATGCGCAAGAAGGTCGAGAACGATGCCGCCGCGCTGCTGCGCAGTCTCACCACCCGGCGCGGGCGCAACAGCCAACTTGCCGAACAGACCGTGCGCGACGCGAAAGCTTTCACCGAAAAAGAAGCGCTCGACGACCATTTGATCGAGATCGTCGCCTCCGATCAACAACAACTCTTCCAGCAGCTCAACGGACGTGAAATCACGCGCTGGGACGGAACGAAACAGGTGCTTCATCTGGGCGCCGTAACCGTGGTTCAGGCCCATGAATCATGGCGCGAGCGGCTGATGGCCTCAATCGCCGACCCGAACATCGGATTCATTTTGCTGGTGCTCGGCGCGCTCGGAATCTACGTCGAGTTCTCGTCGCCGGGCCTAATTTTTCCAGGTGTCCTGGGCGGCATCCTGGTTTTGCTCGGCCTCTCCTCGCTATCCATCCTCCCGATCAATTGGGCGGGAGTCGCTTTGTTGGTGCTCGCCGTCGCCTTTTTCGTGCTGGAAGCGAAGTTCACGTCTCATGGCATTCTCGGCATCGGCGGCACGATTTGCATGATTTTGGGAGCGCTGCTGCTGGTTAACGGCCCTCCGGAAGTGCGTATCCATCTGCTCACCGCGCTAGCCGTTTCCATCCCGTTCGCATTGATTACGATGTTTCTGGTTGCCATCGTTATCCGTGCGCGGCGGAATAAAGTGCTAACGGGATCGAGCGGCATGATCGGAGAGATCGGCGTTAGTCGAACTGCGCTCGAGCCTGAGGGCCAGATCTTCGTGCATGGAGAGTATTGGGATGCGGTCGCTTCCACCCACATTCCCGCCGGCGCGCAAGTCCGCGTACGGGCGGTCTCCGGGCTCAAGCTGCTGGTTGAACCGCTCTAGCCGGCATCCAGCGACGAATCGATCACCGCCAACGCGTGGTGGCCTGGAACGTAGTGCACGTCGGTGAGCCCCAGCACCGATCGCAGCTGTTCGGCCGGAACCTTCATCGGTCCGGGCGATGCGGCTTCGCCGGGCTTCGGTTGTGGAAAAGCCGTCGACATGGCCGTGTGAAACGTGACGTTGCCTTCTACCTTCTGCATGGTTTGATGAATGTGGCCGTTCAAAACGGTCACGGAGCCGAAGCGCTTTAAATAGCCCAGCGCCCGTTCGCTGTCGGAAGTTGCCCAACCCCACTGTGGGTAAACGGCCCAGAGCGGAATATGCGCGAACACCACGATCGGCGTGCTCGCCGATTTTCCTTTCAGATCAGTCTCCAACCACTCCAGTTGTTCATTGCCCAGCCGGCCGAGATTTCCTTCCAAGTCCCACACGTTTGCGAGTCCCACGAAGTGCACGCCCTTGTGATCGAAACTGTGCCATCCGCGCGCTTCCGGCGAGTGTCCGTAGCGCTCCAGGTACTGTTTACCGCCGCCCATGACGTCGTGTTCTCCTGGAACATAGAACACGTCTTTTGTTGTGGCGCCCTGGAGCAGCTGCGCAGCAGTGTCGAATTCATCTGGTTTCGAAAGCTGCGTGATGTCGCCGGTATGAACCAGAAACTCAGGCTGGACCAGCGCGGCATTGATCTTGGCGATGGCAGCCTGAAGCGTGCCGGCGACGTCCTTGTTTGCGTCCCGGTTAAATCCGATATGGCTGTCGCTAATCTGAACAAAACTGAATTCGCCCTGCGCCGGTCTTTTCGACTGCTGGCCCAAAAGGCGGGAAACCGGCACGCCGCCGGACATGGTCCACAACAGGCCGGTCCCCGCCCATTGCATGCACTTCAAAAATCCGCGACGGTCGATGCCGTCATCCTTTAACATGGTTTAGTCTCCCTTCAGCTATCGAAACCAGGGAGCCGCCGCAAAAATTCCCGCCGCCCTGAAGCCGCTCGCATTTGGCCCGGCCGCGGTCATCGAGGTGGCGGGCCGTCCGGTCGGCGAGGCGGAGCGGGGCGGGAATAAAATCATCGCGGGACCAGTATTTCCGTAGTGGGTATCCCGGCGGTGCGAGAGCGGGCTTCGTTGCCAGACCAAAATCAACTCGCGCGCTTCGAACTGCTCATCGTGCCTCACATGAAGGCGGCGTACAACCTCGCGCGCTGGCTTACCCGCAACGACCACGATGCCGAAGATGTGGTCCAGGAGGCGTATCTGCGGGCTTATCGCTTCTTCGGAGGTTTTCAGGGCGCCGATGGCCGTGCCTGGTTGCTGGCCATCGTACGCAACACATGCAATACGTGGCTGCAACAGAACCGCCGTCTGACGCCCGAAGAAAATCTCTTCGAGGCGGAGTCCAGGGAACCGAATCCTGAGGCGGCGGTGATCGGGAACATCGACCGCGAGCTGTTACGGCGTGCCATCGAGGATCTGCCGGGGGATTTTCGAGAGGCCATTGTGCTGCGCGAGATGGAGGGGCTGTCGTATAAGGAAATCGGCGCGATCACGGGTGTCCCGGTTGGCACCGTGATGTCGCGGCTGGCGCGCGCCCGGGCGCGGCTGGCGCGGGCGCTCGGCAAATCGAGCGCCGGAGGTGTGGCATGACTTGTAAAGACGCGCGCGCGCTGCTCACCGCGTATGTCGATTCCGAATTAGACGTAGCGAATAGCATCCAAATCCAAGCCCATCTCGAGGATTGCGCGGCCTGCGCCCGGATTGTCGACAACCAGCAGCGAGTGCGGTCGGCTATTCAGTCGAGCAGCCTCACCCACGAACCCCCGGACGAGTTTCAACAGCGGATTCGGCGCGGTGTTCGAGCTGAATCAGGCGCAGCCCGCGGCCGCTCACGGCCCGCCGCGGCGTGGCCTTGGATCGCGATTGCGGCGGGCGTTTTGCTGGCCATCTTCGTCACCGGAAAAGTGGCGTTCGGTCCTAGTGGGCCGCCGTCCGATTTGGTCGCCCAGGAGATTGTGGACAGCCACATTCGATCCACGATGCCCGGACACCTCACCGACGTCGAATCGACGGACCGCCATACCGTGAAGCCGTGGTTCAACGGCAAGCTGGATTTCGCGCCGCCAGTCGAGGATTTCGCGGCTGACGGGTTCCCGTTGACCGGCGGGCGCCTGGACGCGATCGGCGGCAAAACTGTCGCAGCGCTCATCTACCGGCGCAACCGGCACTTGATCAACTTATATGTGTGGCCTTCCACCGAGCCAGCGTCAACTCCGGCACTGCGCGCGATCCAGGGCTATAACCTGGTCCACTGGAACCAAGCGGGTTTCGCATGCTGGCTGGTATCGGATCTGAACTCGGACGAGCTACAGCAACTTGCTGCGCGGCTGCGCGGCAGTCTTCGCTAACGCTTCAATTCCGTGACGGGAATGATCACGCGATAACGTGCGATTCCTCCGTTGCCTAGCAAATCGAACGAGCCCCCGAGGCTGGGCGGGCCGTCCTGACCGCCGAGAAACGTCACGGAGCGCTCCGATACTTCCCCGCCCTTACTTTGTCCGGTGCGCACAAAATGCCATGTCCCGGATTGCAACTTCGTAGGCGAACCAACCGCGAATTGCATATCGAGGGTCAGCATGGACGAGCTGTCGCTGATGAGAGCCTGCGCCGTCAAGCGGTCGCCGTCGCGTGTTCCGCGTACGGACTGAATTTTGTAGAGCGATAAATTTTGTTTGCTCGAAAGATCTTGAAGCGCCGGCTGCTGCGGGCGCGCGCAAGCGAGGAGCAGCAGCGCCGCGCAGCCGACACCGGCAATTGCAAAGCGCGGCGTCATTTGTCTAGCTTAGCGGGCGCGAAGAAGTCCAACGGCTTCAGCGAGACGATTTTCCACTTATTCTTCTCTTTGCGGAGCTCGCAGTGGATTACCTGGCGGCGCTCGACAATGGGACCGTTTTCCACCAGGCTGCGGACCTGCAGGAACCAGTCCAGATCGATGGTGCGGTGTTTATCGTCACCGCCTTCTTGAACCGTCTCGACCGAAGATGTAACGTCGGACTGATTGACGAGCGCGCTAATGTTGGTTTTCAAATCGTCGTAACCGGGCATGTTCTGGTCGAATGCGTCCATGAACTCCGGGACGTTTACGTCGGTGAGCGCGGCGGTCATGGAGCCGACCAGGGCGATCACCTCGGAGGCCGAATCGGCGTACAGCGGCGAAAGCGCCAAACACGCTACGAGAATGGCTCTAAGTCCGATAGCTGGCATTGATCTCAATGTATTTTTCCGTAAGGTCGCAGGTCCAAAAGCGGGCTGTGCCCGCGCCTCTCCCATGCAGGACGACTCGGATGCGGCACTCGGTTTCATCCAGTTTTTTCTTGAGTTCGGACTCCGAGAAATCGGCGGCCAGGCCGGCGCGGCAGACAGGGATGTCTTGCAGATCGATATCCACCTTTGAAGGATCGAGCGCGACGCCCGCATTTCCGGCCGCGGAGAGGATGCGTCCCCAGTTGGGATCGGAGCCGGCGATGGCGGTTTTTACGAGCAGCGAGTTGGCAATGGAGCGCGCGATACGTTCGGCCGTATCGTCGTTCGAGGCGCCGGCCACCTCGATCGTTACCAGTTTGCGAGCGCCTTCGCCGTCGCGCACGATCTGGCGCGCGAGGTCTTCCATGACTTCAGTAAGAGCGTCGCCAATCTTCGCTAAGTCGTTATCGCTGGCCTGAACGTTGGCCGCACCGTTCGCGAGAACCAGCATAGTGTCATTAGTGGAGGTGTCGCCATCGACGCTGATGCGGTTGTAGCTGCGGCCGACCGCCGCGGCGAGCATCGGCGCGAGCGCGCTGGCGGGAACGGCGGCATCCATCATGACAAAGCCGAGCGTGGTGGCCATGTTGGGTTGAATCATTCCAGCGCCTTTGGTCATGCCGGCGATGTGAACGGAGCCGCGCTTGAGCCGCAACTGGGCGTGGGCTGTTTTGAGACGAGTGTCGGTGGTCATCATGGCGCGCGCGACATCCTCGAAGCGCTTGGGTTTAAGGCCTTTTACAAGTGCCGGCAGAGCGTTGGCGATCAAGCTGCCGTCCAACTCGACCCCGATCACTCCGGTAGACGCGGGGATCACTTCTTCCGCAGGGATGCGGAGGTGTTTTGCGACCGTGTCGCAGCAGGCGATGGCGACACGGTCGCCGGTACGGGTCGCACAGTTGGCATTTCCGGCGTTGACCAGCACAGCGCTGACGCGCCCTCGCGATTTAGCGAGATTGAAGCGCGCGATGCGAACCGGCGCGGCCTGCACCCGATTCTGAGTGAATACGGCGGCGGCGGACGCGGGCTGGTCCGAAGCGATCAGGGCAAGGTCGGGCTGCTTGACCTTCCGAATTCCAGCGTAAACGGCCGAATAGCGATACCCCCCGGGCAGCTTCACTAACTCTCTTCTCCTAAGATTTCATTCTCGTCCAAGCGCTGTCCGTTCAAGAAAGCTTCGATGGGCATGCGCTTGCGTCCTTCGATCTGCACTTCGAGCGCCTCGAGCGTCGTGCCCTCGCCGCAGGCGATGAAAAGGCGTTTCTTTTCGGGGAATAGCTGACCGGGGTGGGGCACGCCCGCGAAGGCGGAGGTGTCGTGGCCGAGGCCGGCCGGGTCGTTGCGTGGTGAGCCGGGCTCTCCGGGATCTCCAGAGGAACCGTGCGGGCCCAGTTGGCCCGTTGGACCACGATAGCCGAATTCGGTGGAAACAGGCTCGGCGGGACGCGATTTCCAGATGTGGAAGATGTGGCCTCGGAAATGGCTATAGGCGCCGGGCCAAGGCAGGAAGCCGCGCGTGCGATTGAAGATTTTTCGTGCGCGCCAGTTCCAGTCGATCAGGCCGTCTTCCTTTTTGAGAATGGGGGCCAGCGTCGCCTGCGAGTTGTCCTGGGGCTCAGGCTGGATGGTCCCATCTTGCATCCCCTTGAGAGTTTGGATAAGCAAGTCCGCGCCGGCGCTGGCAAGCCGGGGGCTGAGATCGAGCGCGGTTTCGGTGGGATCAATTTCCGTTTCCCACTTCAGCAACATGTCGCCGGTGTCGAGGCCGGCGTCGATCCGCATGGTGGTAACCCCGGTGCGGGTCTCGCCATTGGCAATGGCCCATTGGATGGGAGCTGCTCCGCGGTACTTCGGCAGCAGCGAGGCGTGCACGTTAACGATGCCGCGGGCAGGGATATCGATGATGGACTGTGGAATGATTTGGCCGTACCCGACGATGACCATGGCTTCGGGACGCAGGGCGCGGAGCTGTTCGACGGAATCAGGGCGGCGGATGCGCTCAGGTTGAAAGATAGGGAGGCCCAGGCGTTCCGAGGTTTGTTTAACCGGCGATGCGGCGAGTTCGGCGCCGCGGCCCTTGGGCCGGTCGGGCTGGGTGTAGACGGCTAACACGGTGTGGCCTTCGGCCACCAGCGCTTCTAGCGTTGGGACGGCGAATTGTGGAGTACCCAGGAAGATTAGGTTCACTACGATCCCTGGCGCGGACACGAGTGTCGGAGCGCCACGCAGGAGTGCGGGCGCGACGTTGGCGTCCGCGAAAAAGCACTTGAGTGGTCAGGAGCGGAATTCGCCAGATCAGGAACGAGAACCGCGGGATCGTGCATAGAGATCATGCGGCAGCTAGGCAAGTCAGGAGCCCCATTCGCCGGCCCTGACCAGTTTGCGAACCTTACGGCGGATGAGGTCGCGCTTGAGGGCGCTGACGTGGGCGATGTACAGGCGGCCGTTGAGATGATCGATCTCGTGGCAGAAAGCCCGGGCGAGCAACTCTTCGCCGCTGGTTTCGAAGGTTTCGCCTAGAGCGTTCTGCGCGCGGACGCGGACGCGCAGCGGGCGCGTCACCTGTTCGCGGAAACCGGGAATGCTGAGGCAGCCTTCCTCGCTGGTTTGCACTTCTTCTTTGTTAATAATTTCGGGATTGATGATGACGATTTTTTGCGCGGCATCTTCGCCGACCGATAGATCGATGACCGCGATGCGCTTGGAGATGCCGATCTGCGGGGCGGCGAGGCCTACGCCTTTGGCTGCGTACATGGATTCGAACATATCGTCGATCAGCTTATGCAGGTCGGGGGTATCAAATTCGGTAATGGTGCCGGCCTGTTTTTCGAGCACGGGCTCGCCGTACAAAACGATGGGGTACGTCATCAGTAGTTCTTGACCTGGTCCTGGTAGCCGTTGAAGTTCCGGCGAGTTTCTTCGAGCGAGTCGCCTCCGAATTTTTCCAAGAACGCCTGCGCGAGCACGATGGCCACCATGGCTTCGCCGATGACGGCGGCGGCGGGCACGACACAGACATCGCTGCGCTCATAGGCGGCCAGGGCAGGCTCGCGGGTCACCAGGTCCACCGATTCGAGCGGGCGGCGCAGCGTGGAAATCGGCTTAAGGAAACCGCGGACCAGCACGTCCTGACCGTTGGTCATGCCGCCTTCCAGCCCCCCGGCGCGGTTTGAGCCACGGGTGAAGCTGCGCTCTTCCCGATTGTAATGGATGGTGTCCTGGACGCGCGAACCGAAGGAGGCCGCGCCCTCGGCCGCGAATCCGATTTCGACCCCTTTAACCGCTTGCATGGACACGATGGCGTGAGCGAGGCGTCCGTCGAGGCGGGAATCCCAGGTGATGTGTGACCCAAGGCCGATCGGGAGGTTGTGGGCGACGACTTCGAAGACGCCCCCGATGGTGTCGCCGGTGCGATAGGCGCAGTCGACTACTTCCTTCATGCGCTGCTCGGCTTCGGTGTCGACGCAGGCGAGGAAGACTTCGTCCTTGCTGTTGAGCGCGACCAGTTCCTCCCAAGCGGCCTGCCGCGTCATACGAGCTTCGCCAATGGCAATGACATGACTGAGCACGCCGATGCCGAATTCGGCTAACAGCGTTTTGGCGAAAGCGCCGACTGCGACACGCGCCGTGGTTTCGCGGGCGCTGGCGCGCTCCAATATGTAGCGTGCTTCGGGGAGATTGTATTTGATGCTGCCGGCTAGATCGGCGTGGCCAGGGCGCGGACGCGTCACCGGCTTGCGTTTGTCCTCAGCGCCATCGATGTCTTCAACCGGGAGGACGTCGGTCCAGTTCTTCCAGTCTTTGTTTTGGACGATGAGGGCGATGGGCGAGCCGATGGTTTTGCCATGGCGCACGCCGGAAACGATTTCGACCTGGTCGGTCTCGATCTTCATACGGCCGCCGCGTCCAAAACCTTGCTGTCGACGCCAGAGTTGGCGATTGATGAATTCGAGGGAAATAGGGACGCCGGAAGGCAGGCCCGTCAGGGTCGCGACCAGGCACTGTCCATGAGATTCTCCGGCTGTTTCGAAGCGGAACATCTGTTCAGGGAAACTTTATCGTAGCGGAAATGGCCCGTCCAGATGTTGGTGCTGCCGGCCGTTGTGCGTGAGGTAGTCGTGCGCCGGGGGCGGGTTCGCGCCTGTGTAATCCGGCGGCGCGAATTCTTGTGCGCCGCATGCTTGTACGCCCGACTATATACGATAGACGCGCGCCGCCTCGGCTCGTCCTCCGACGCCAGAGCGCGTTTTATCCGGCCGAGATGTGCATGCCTTCCAGGAAAAGGCGATCCTCCGCGGACAGGCTGAATTCATGAGCCGCCGCGGGCGAGGCGGTTGGCTCAGCGTGCTCCGGTACCGCCGGTGTTACGCCGATGGTGACATCCAAAGCCAGCACGACTTCGTAGCCTGATGCCTTGATTTCCGCCAGGACTTCGGCGATCCGGTCTGACCCGCAGACGGACTCGTTGAAAGCCTCTTGAAGCTCTTCCACCAGTTCTTTGAGTTCGGGTTTCATTTCGTTTCCCTCTTTTCGGCCGGTCACACTGCTTTGAATGCAACTCGGTTGCCGCGCGCAAGTCCGCTATGAACCGTTGTATTTTCAGCCGATTGCGCCAGCGGTGGGAGTAACAGTACGTCAAATTGTCCGTATGGCGCCGGGCGGCGGGGCAAATTGTCGCGTTACGCGGGTGAGGGCGGGTATAGAGAGGCAGCGGACGGCCCGATACCCTTGCAGAAACTGGCGGGCTTAAATTAGCTGAACAGCGTGCCGCGGTTCAGCCGCCAATCCGGATCCAGCCGGCGCTTCACCGATTTCATGGCTTCTATCTGGTCGGGCGTGTACTGGATTTCCAGCAGCTTCGCTTTTCGTTTGCCAAGCCCATGTTCCGCGGAAACCGTCCCGCCGAACGCCACCGCCTGGCGCGCGAAATCCAGCATCAGCTTCTGGCCGGAATCGAAGTCCGCCTGCGACGACGGCAGTATGTTTACGTGCACGTGCGCATCACCGATGTGGCCGAAGATCACGTAATGAAGACCCTGCTCGCGCAGCCGCGCCTGGTAGCACGCCAACATGTCGCGATTGCGATGCAGCGGAACCGCGTAATCTGAGTTGAGCTTTAAGAATCCCCGCCTGCGGACCGTGTCGTTCACCAGCTCGGGCAGCGCGTGCCGGAATCGGCGGAATCTTTCGCGATCCTTATCGTTATCGGCGAACCAGCTGTCTTCCGGCGCATTATCGGCCCAGAAATCGATGTCGCCGTTCTCTTGTTCAATCAGCAGGGCAGCGCCGGCGCTGGCCGGGACTTCAGAGAAACGCTGCCGCAGGAACTCCAGCGAGTTGCGGTCGAAGTATTCGATCATGCGCAACCCACGCACACCGCGCCAGGCGTCCACGGCGTCGAGCGCCGGATCGTCGCCCGAGAAAAACACGACCCCGGCCAGTACGTCCGCCGGCTTTGGCAGGAGCTGAAGCTCCGCCTCGATCACCACCCCCAGTGTGCCTTCGCTTCCGGCGAAGAGGTCGATCCAATCCATGCCGGGACTCAGAGCGTATCCGGCGGTGTTCTTGGTGGTGCTTGGCAGCGGGATGTGCGGAACGTCGAAATCCACTTTGTCGCCGCGGCGGAAGGTGCAAACACTTCCATCCATCCGAGCGACGCGCAAGCTGAGGATGTGCTTCCGCGTACTGCCGTAGCGGAAGCTGCGCGAGCCGCTGGCGTTGGTCGCAATCGTACCGCCGATGCTGGCGGTTCGCTCCGTGGGATCGGGCGCGTAAAACTGGAGGCTTGGGTTCGCCGCCGCCTGCAACGATTCGAGCGTCACGCCCGCTCCGGCGATCGCGCGGCCGGTGGACACCTCCAGGCGCTGGAGTTTTTCGGTCGAAATGGCCCACCCGCCTTGGGGGATGCCGCCGCCGGTCAGACCGGTTCGGGCGCTGGAGACGGTGATGGGGGCGCGCGCGCCGATTGCGCGGCGGAGGATCTCGATCAATTCCGGTTCGGTTGTTGGGCGGAAGACTTCCTCGGCTTCGCCGCGGTACCCGGAAGCGTCTTCTAGTTGCTCGGCCATGCTGCGCTTCTTAGCTCGCGCGTTCGCACAGTGTGAACGCGGCACGCACGAATGCGCGCTATACCTCCAATATGACCGGCATGATCAGAGGGCGCCGCTGAGTCTCTTTGGTCAGGAACCGTTTCAGATCGGCGCGGATTTTTTCCTGCATCACGCCCCAGTCGGTCCGCTCTTCCTCACTGGAGCATTCCAGAGTGCGCGCGACCACCTGACGCGCCGCCTGCAACAGCTCCGAACCGTCTTCAAACGACATGAATCCACGGCTCACGATCTCGGGTAGCGTCTCGCTCCTTCCGGAGTGTTTGTTGATGGCGATGATCGGCAGAACGAAGCCGTCTTCGGAAAGATGGCGGCGGTCGCGGATCACGATGTCTTCCACCACCTCATCGATGGTGCCTGAATCGATGCACACCCGCCCCACCGGAACCCGTTCGCCCTTGCGAGCGCCGTTGCGGTCGATCTCCAGCGACTCGCCGGTTTCCATAACGAAGGTTTCTTCCAGACCGGCGTTGCGCAGGTGTTGCGCCAGCGATGCGTGCTTGGCCAGCTGCCGGAATTCGCCGTGAATCGGCAGGAAATAGCGCGGACGCAGCAGGTTTAAAACAAGCTTCAGCTCCTCCGCGCTGCCGTGCCCGGAGACATGCACCGGCGGATTCATGGATCCGTAGATCACATCCGCGCCGCGCTTAGCGAAATGATTGATCATCCGGTAGATGCCTTTTTCGTTTCCGGGAATGATCCGCGCGCTCAAAACCACCGTGTCGCCGGCTTCCACCGAAACGCTCTTGTGGTTATCGACGGCGATGCGCGACAGAGCCGACATAGGCTCGCCCTGCGTCCCCGATGCGACTACGGCAACTTTCTTCGGATCGGATGTCATGATGTCCTGCGGCCGCAACAGGATTCCGTCCCGGACATGCAGAAGCCCCATGGAGTGGGCAATCTCAGTGACGTTCATCAAACTGCGGCCGACGAACGCCACCTTCCGGCCGTATTCGGCCGCCAGATCCAAAATGAGCTGCAGCCGGTGAATCGACGAGCTGAAGCACGACAGCACCAGGCGGCGTTCGGCGCGGTAAAAGATGTCTTCGAAACGCGGAACAACCGCGCGTTCGCTTTCGGTGTAGCCGGGCCGGTCGACGTTGGTCGAATCCGACATCAGCAGCAGCACGCCGCGCTTGCCGTAGTCAGCCAAGGTGTGCAGGTCGAACAATTCGTTGTCGGTGGGTGTGGGATCTACTTTGAAATCGCCGGTGTGCACCAGCACGCCCAGTGGAGTGGTGATGGCCACCGCCATCGAGCTCACGATGGAATGCGTCACGTGGATGAACTCGATCTGGAATGGGCCGATGTCCACGCGCTCGCCCGGTTTCACCTTCCTGAGCTTGACCTCGTCGGCCAGGGCGTGTTCTTCCAGACGCCGTTCTACCAGGGCTAACGTGAACGCTGACCCGTACACGGGAACGTTGATTTCGCCCAGCAGAAACGGCACTGCGCCGATGTGATCCTCGTGGCCATGGGTCAAGATAAGAGCCCGGACGTGCTCGCGGTTCTGCTCCAGGTACGCAAAATCGGGCGTCACGATGTCGACCCCCAGCAGTTCGGCGTCGGGAAACATCATGCCCGCATCCACCACGATGATGTCATCGCCGTAGCGGATCGCCATGGAGTTCATCCCAAACTCGCCGAGGCCGCCCAGCGGGATGATTTGGAGTTTTTGCTCTGCCACTTAAGAATTCAGAGTATCAGGTGATGGCAGGTGCGCGTATGGATTTTCGACGGGCAAGGAGACCGTGGCTATTGCCGGTCCGATTTGCCGGTGTCGTTTGTAGTGCGATCGCGCGGGTGGTTCGCATCGCGGACCGCATCATGCGCGCTTTGCCGCGCGCTGTCCAAAGCATTGGTCACAGCGCGGTTGGCTTGATCGAAGCCGCGGCGCGCCTCTCCGGCGGCCGTATGCAGGTCCTTGCTGGCCTGCTGCTTTGTATGATCGGCCTGCTCGCGCGCGTGCTGTTGATCGGATTCACTGCACCCCACCGCCGCTGCCGCCAGGATCAACACCGGGCATAATCCCCATTTGCGCATAAATATACTTCCTCTTTTCATCTTAGCGCGCTCACGAGGGGCGCGAAGTTGAGCTGCCGCTGGCGCGATTTTTAGGATCGATGGTCGGGTGCGGAGCGGGTTTCGGGACGAAAGTACTAGAACCCTGGACCCGTTGACAAATGTCATATGATCGGTCAACCTGGAGAAGGTCTCGGGCTATCTTTATGATTTCTGGGCAGGCAGCCGGCCTGGAAGAAGCTGGCGAACAGGCGGTTGCGCATCCATGGTTTGCGGTGCGCGTCAAGTCGAATTGCGAGAAGGTAGCAGAGTTGCACCTCGCCGATCGCGGATACGAACGCTTCGCACCTTCGTATAAGGTGGAGCGTCAGTGGTCGGACCGCAAGAAAACGATCGATCAGTTCCTGTTCCCCGGTTATGTGTTCTGCCGTTTGGACCCGCACGACCGGCTTCCGGTTTTGAGCGTTCCTGGAGTCGTGGGCCTGGTAGGATTCGGCAGGATTCCGGCGCCGATCCCGGACGAGGAGATTGAGCGCATCCAGCGCATGGTGCAGTCGGGTTTGTTGGTGAAGCCTTGGCCATTCCTCGAGGTTGGTCAAACTGTTCTGATCGAGCGCGGTCCATTGGCGGGAATGGAAGGGATCCTGGCGGACGAAAAGGGGCAATGCCGGCTGGTGGTTTCCGTAAATCTGTTGCAGCGATCGGTGGCGGCGGAAGTAGAACGAACTTCGGTCCGGCCAGTGCCGTCGCGGCTGAATCGAACCTGTGGTGCCCTCAGTCCGGCGGAACGGCAATAATGCCACAGAGTTTTGCCGGTATTTCGGCCCGCAGCATCCTTGATTTGGATCCAAACAAGCATATGCATCCATTGCTCCCTGGGGCCGGGACGAGCCTCTGCGAGCGGGTTCCAGCAGCGCCGGGGCCGCGCTCTCAGTCCCCGCTAATTATTGACAATTGTTGGCAGATCCGTCACGCTAGGGAAGGGTTTAGCGGCCGGCTTCCGCTTGTTTTCTATCATCTTGTCTTGTGCTCGAATCCGTGCGGGCTAGCGGTGGGAGATTTCGGCCTTCGCGCGACGGTGAGAAATTGAGAGGGAACCGCATGTCTCGCTGGCAGTATATTGCGTTCGTGTTTTGCACCACGGCTGCTATGGCCCAGGTGCCTGTACCCGCACAGACCCAGCCCAGCGGCCAAACTCCCGCTCAGCCCGGCGCGCCTTCGCAGAATGCGCCTGGGGTTCAACAGCCTCGCGAGCTGCCGCCCGATTCCATTCGCCCCAATTACGTGCTCGGGCCTAACGATCAGATATTGATCCGGACCCAGGCCGAGGAGATCAACGAAAAACCGTTTCGCATCGACGCCGATGGCAATATCAATCTTCCATTGTTGGGCCGGGTGCACGCCGGAGGGATGACGGTTCAGGAACTGGAGAGCGATCTTACGCAGCGGCTAAGAGAATATATTCGCGAGCCGCAAGTAATCATCCAGGTAACGCAATTCCGCAGTTCTCCGGTGTTCTTTGTAGGGGCGTTTAAGTCGCCCGGCATCTATCCACTGCAGGGCAACCGGACACTGGTGGAAATGCTCACGCAGATTGGCGGCACGCAGCCCAACGCCAGCCAGCGCATTACGATCACGCGCCGTGCCGAGTACGGGCCTATCCCGCTTCCCAGTGCCGTCGAGGATCCGGAAAAGAAAATCAGTACGGTCGAGATCAGTTTGGCGAGCCTGCGTCAAAACGTGAATCCCGCTGAAGATATTCTTTTGCAGCCCTACGACGTGGTCTCGGCGGAGCGCGCCGAACAGATCTACGTCACCGGGGAGGTTCTGAAGACGGGACCGCTGGAGATGGGCGAACGTGAATCGATCTCGATCGCGCAAGTTCTCACGATGGCGGGCGGCTTCAGCCGCGACGCATTAAAAGGCAAAGTCAGAATACTTCGCCCGATTGTAGGTACCACGCGCCGAGCGGCGATCGAAGTGGACGTCAAACGGATTTTTGAAGGCAAAGACAACGACGTTCCGTTATTGCCGAACGATATACTTTACGTGCCTCGTTCCTACACGCGGCTATTCTGGCAGACCTTTGGCCAGATTACTCTTCCCATGCTTCCCTACGTGATCTTCATCCTTTCTCAATGAAACACCCAGTGCGGCCGACTGAATGATAAACCCGGAAATCAGAATGCCATCTCACCCGACGCGCAGCTTGCTTAAATATAGCTTGCCGCCACTGCTTTCGATCTTATTGGTCGTGATGCCGGTCTTGGCCGATGACGCGCTGCCGCAAGCGGCCCAGCAACAGCAGGAGTCTTCGGCGGCTCCGCAATCGGCGCAACCGCAGGCTCCGCTCCAGCCTGCCCCTTTGCCTACGGTCGAGGGGCTGAAAGTGATCCCGCTCGCCGGCAAAGACGAAAGCAACGATGTCGCCCGCAAGGTCATGGCGCCACTCGTCGTCGAGATTTTGGACCAGAACGATCGCCCCGTAGAGGGCGCGGAAGTGGTCTTCCGGTTCCCCTTGCAGGGCCCGGGCGCTGCATTCCCCGGCGGAAGGACTTCCCAGACCGTGCGTAGTAACGGTCAAGGCGAAGCAGCGGCCACCGGCTGGATGGCCAATAGCCAGGAGGGCCGCTTCGACGTGCATGTGAGCGCCAGTTACGGTAACCAGATTGGGCAGACCACCGTGTCCATGGTGAACGCCACCAAGGTGGCCCGCACCACCTCCACCGTTCTGGGGCCAGGCAGCGAGAAGCATGGGAATTGGCTCTCGCCCACTTGGGTGAAGGTGGCTGTCGCTGCCGGCGGAGCTGCCTTGGTGGTCGGCATCCTCCTGGCCACGCGCGGCGGCTCCAAGTCCAGCCAACCAACCATCACGATTTCTCCTGGAACTCCGTCCGTCGGAGGTCCTCACTAGCTGCAATGCGATTCTCTTGGATGTTGCTGATGGGAGTGATCTCATCAGGGGTTGCCTCCCCTCAGCAGGCCGGATTTAGCGGCCCCGTCGAGGGCTTCATATTCGATTCGCCCACGGCGAGCTTGCGCCCTGTGGCGGGAATTCCTGGCGCCGCCACCTTCGGCCGCGCGTTGGTGGAGGGACTGGAATTTGCTTCCGCTGCGCCGCAGCGGAACTATGCCGTGGCTTTTCAAAGCGGCAATCCTCTTCTCGTTACCGGCCTCAGTCTCGACCCGAGCTCTGTCTCGACCGCACCGATTGCGGCTCTGTCGCGCGTGCCGGAGCGGATCGCGTGGACCAGCGACGGAAGTTTCGCCGTTCTTTACTCGCGGGCCGCTGGCTGGATTCAGACGCTGTCCGGGTTGCCGGGTAATCCGGTCGCGAGCGGTTATATCAGTATTGCCGCGCTCGGCGGCTCATTAAGCGCTGTGGCGGTGGATTCCAAACAACAAGTCGCTATTGCCGTGACGGGCCCTGGGGCCGGCGTTTATCTGCTGACGGGCGGCCAAAGCTTTGCTCCGGTCTTGCAGCTTGCGAACCCGGTGGCACTGGCGTTTTCGAGCGACGGCACTCAGCTGTTTGCAATCGATTCAGCCAGCGGCAATCTCGCAATCCTGGATCTTGCCAGCTTTGGTTCGCACACCATGCTGCTGCAAGGGATCACCGATCCGTTCGCCGTTAGTTCGGGGCCGGGCGGCAAAGTGTACATCGCAGGCCGCAACGACCATGTTCTGCAGGAATACGATCTCGGCAGCGGGCAGCCGCTTGCGCAAGTGCCTCTTTATTTCGCGCCAACCCAGATCGAGCAATTTGGCGCTAATAGCTTTTTGTTGGCTCCCCGGGTGCAGCCGGCGGATCCGCTTTGGCTGGCTACGAGTGGAGCGCAACCGCTACCGTACTTCGTTCCGGCCATTCCCCAGACCATTGGGCGTTCGCGGCTCGCGCGGCAAAATCTCGCGCCGGTCGGTGCCAGCTCGGATACACGTGGAACTGAGGAGGGCCATCGCCATGCGCGCTAGCCTGCTTCTTCGGCTCACCGCGTTGCTGGCGCTGACCTCGGCTGCTGCAATCGCGCAGCAATTCTCGTTTGAATTGCTGGTCACTTCCGGCACTCAACAATTTACCGCGGCCAACGGGAGCACACTTACCTTCCAAGCTGAAATTGGGCACTCGGTATCCGCGCACGTTGTCGCGACGTACTTTCCAGCCTCTTCCACCAGCACCGCCACGATTACGCAGCCGCCGCAGCTTTTGGGAGCGACCCAGTTCTCGATCATGAACTTTCCCAATAAGCTGCCGCTGCAACTGAATCCCGGCGACCAGTTTTCCTTCGACATTGCATTTAAATCCACTAGCGCGAATGTTGCCACCGCCCAGCTCACAATCCGTTTTAACGAGACAGTGCCTCAGCCAAACGGACCACCCGCGACAGTTCAAAACGCGATTGTCCTGGTTTTGCAGGGTGCGAGCCCATTATTTCAACTGTTCTACGTATTGCAGAGCAATCCCAACGTGGTCTCATTACCGCCGGGCGGCACGATCCCATTCGGTCCAACGCTCGTAGACACCACGACGTTAGCCAACCTCGATATTTTCAATGCCGGCAGTGGCCCAGGCCAAATCCAAAGCATCTCGTTCCCGACGGATCCAGCCTTTAAGCTGACGGGCGTGCCCGCGCTGCCGACGACCGTGGCATCCGCCGGAACACTAACGCTGCAGATCGCTTACACTCCGACCGCAGCCACCACGGACACCGATCAGATCCAAATCACACTGGCATCCGGCACGGTGTTGACGGTTATGCTTCAAGGAAACGGCATTGCAGCAAGCTATTCTTACACGCTGCTTACCGGCGATACACCGGCGCCCGTGACCCCGCCGGGACCGATCGCACTGCCGGATACCGCCGTAGGGAGCACCAGCAGTGTCACGGTGCGTGTCCAGAACGTCGGGAGCGCGAAGGGAGTCTTGAACACGCCGAGTTTGTCCGGACCAGCCTTTCAGTTGGGTGACTTGCCCTTATTTCCACAAACACTCAACCCCAACGACAGTTTCACCTTTACGATCAACTTCACTCCCACGCAACCCGGTCCCGCCAAGGGCAACCTGATCGTTGGCAGCGATCTGTTCAGCCTCACAGGCAATGGGCTGGGATCGAAACTAGCGTTCTCCTACTCTTCCGTGGCGGGAACCATCCAGCTCAACAATGGAGACTCGGTAATCTTTAGCCCGGTAGAGGTTACGCAGTCTGAGAACGCGACATTCACCATAACGAATAACGGTACGCAGCAGACGACGATCTCCAACATCACGATCGGCGAATCCAAGAGCCCGTTTTCTATCACTGGCCTGCCGCCGATTCCGACCACGCTCGCCCCAGGCGCCTCCATGTCCTTCACACTCCGTTTCGCTCCGTCAAACGTTGGCCTCACCACCGGCACGCTGCACATTGACGGAACGTCTGTCGGATTGATGGGTTCAGGAACCCAACCGCCGCCCTTGCCCAGCTATACGATTCAAGGGCCGAATGGCACAGTGGCGCCCCAGACGCAGCCTAGTATCTCATTGGCTTTAGCCAATCCGTACCCGGTCGCTGTCGCGGGAACTTTGGCGTTGACAACCAACGGCAATGTGGTCGCGGATCCGGCTGTTCAGTTCTCGACCGGCGGCAAGACCGTGTCGTTCGTGATCCCGGCTAACAGCACCAGCGCAAACTTTGCGGGCCAAGGGTCACAGATCTTCCTCCAGTCCGGCACAGTAGCGGAAAACATAATCCTGACGCCCAGCTTCCAGACCCAAGACGGCGCGATCGATTTAACGCCGTCGTCGGCTACGGCGCTGCAGTTCAGTGTGCCCGCGGCCGCGCCGACGCTGCTCGGCATGACTATAACGAACGCCAGCGGTACGACCACCACCGCAACGTTTACGCTCAATGTGATAGGACTTTCGACCACCCGGATGCTGAATAGCATGACTATTCAGTTCACGGCTGCTACGGGCTACAACCTGGGCACGAGTACTCAAACCACCGTAGATTTGCACTCCAGCTCAGCGGCTTGGTATCAAAGCTCGGCCTCGCAGTCCTTCGGCGGCCAGTTTGAGGTCTCCATTCCATTCACGCTGACGGGCACTGTTCCAACCGGCCAAACTCTGCTGCAGGCAATTGGGTCAATTTCAGCCACCGTTAGCAACGATGTCGGGACGTCGGCACCGCTGCAAATCAAGCTGCAATAGCAAGCCGGAGAAGGCCAGCCGGGCCTTTTATCGGGAGATTGTCGGCAGGAAAGGTTTCTGCTCAGCTATGGATGTAGCGTGACAGTACCGTTACCCGCGGCACCGCTGTAAATCAGCTCGACCGAATTAATGTTCTTGGTCTTGCCGCGATATTCAAAAAACAGCAGTCCTGCTTGTGGCAGCGGGCGATCGCCTTCCAGCATGGCGGCGCGCTGTACGCGCTGTTCCATCGCTCGCCGCAGTTCTATCGGCATGTGGACCGGCGCCGGTGTGGAATCGCCGTCGGCGCCGCCGGTGCCAAAGCTGGTCTTTGGCTTTTCGGATTTCGGCGGCTGCCACTCAGGATCCTTCAACGATCGAAATGCTAATACATAGGGCTGGCACGGCAGCGGCTTTTTGCTCCCATTGATCCGGAGCGAGAAATCATCCAGCGATATTCTCGCCGAGGCCTGCGTCGCACCGAACAGTCCTACTTCCACCACCACGTACTCGTCACTTGCATAAATGCCGTCCGGTGTGGGCACGGAGTGTCCCATGAACTCGGCGCCGATCGTCACGCCGCCCACCTTGGCCTGTCCCTGGTATTCGGACGGACCCGCTCGCGGCGGCAGGCCTTTGGATTGGGCGGGTAACTCCTGCCCGACGGCGGACACGCAGAACAAACCCGCGGCTATTAGGAAGGTAGGGCTCAAGGATAAAGCCACTCGCATATTTCAGTCTTCAACCTAGCATAGCGGAGACCTCCGGCACGTACGCTCGCATGCGCGGGAAACATCGACCAAAGGCACGCATCACACTTAGGGGGATTTAGATGCGGCCGTCCAAGATCGATAAAGCAGCGCCTTCGGATCGATCGGCGCGAAAACGCGGTGAGAGGCTCGAAACCGACGTGTCACGTGACGGCGGTGACATAACGCGGGCCCAAACCTCCACGAAATCCGGCAAGCACTCCACCGTTTTGAAACTTCAGGCGTCCCGGCCGGAATTCGGCCCAGGCGCAGGCGCAAAGAAAGTTGCAGGAGCGTTTGGCGACGGGAAACGCCGCGAACGATCGAGCGCCATCGAACAAGCCAAACACAAGACAGTCTAGGAGCAGACGTATGCGTTATAGCGATCCGGACGGCGAGAGCATGGCTACATCGAAACAATGGTGCGGCCCCAATGACGGCGGCATTAAACGCGGCGATCGCGCGAGCACAGGCGATGAGCAGGCGCGGCCCACGCAGGATCCTAATGATATCGATCCGGATGCCGTCACCGATGATATCGACGATTTGACAATTCGTGGCGCGGGAGACGGAAGTCTCGGGCTCACGAATATTGGCAAGAAGCCCCCAGAAGACTGGGCCGCGAACACGGGCCCTACAGAGGCCGGCAACCCGGACGAGGAAGACGCGATTGAGTTCGACCCCGTGGAACCTAAATTGTCCAACTGCGGTCCTGCTAAAAAACCGGAGTCGCCGAAGCGTCGTTGGTAGCCTTTTTCAAAACTCGTCAGCTTTCCTCGCGAGCGAACACGATGCGTACCGCCGCGTGAATTTCTCCTGACATCCTGCGCAAAATTATCCTTGTTTAGAATCGGTTGCCTCCTTGGACAGAGCCAGAGCCCGCCGTTCGGCTAGAATGGAGGCTAATCTCGATTACAAAGATTTAGGGAGCAGATTTGCCCGATCCGCGCAAGTTAATGCCGTGGGCAGCCATGGCCGCGACTCTTTTTTGGGCCTGGCCTGTCCGGGCATGGTTCAATGGCGGCCACATGCTGGTAGCATACATCGCTTATCAGAATCTGACGCCCCAAATCCGAGCACGAGTGGACGCCCTCCTCAAGCTCAATGACACGTACGGCGAGTGGACGGCTGGTGTCGACAAGCGCCAGATGGGACTGGCGGCGTTTGTGAAAGCCGCGACTTGGGCTGACTGCATCAAGGATAAGAAATGCAAACCTGGCTACCAGGACCTGGGCGGCAACGTGCCGCCGGGACAGCCCTCGGACGCGCAGAATATCGGCTATCAAGACAAACTGATGCACAAATACTGGCATTTCATCGACGAGCCGTATCCCGATGGGCCAGGACGGCAGCCAAAATCGCCGAATGCGCGAACCGAAATAAAGTTGCTGACGCAAGCGATCTCCAGTACCGCTTCGGACGACATTAAGTCCTACGATGTAGTGTGGTTGGAGCATCTAGTGGGCGATGTCCATCAGCCACTGCATACGACCTCGCGCTTCACACAAAATCATCAGTCTGGCGACGAGGGCGGCAATCTCGTGGCCTTCTGCGAGAAGCCCTGCCGCGATGAATTGCACGCCTACTGGGATGGGCTGCTCGGAGAAAATCCGAGCCTCGCCGAGATCAGGCATGCCGGTGATGCGCTCATGCAAGCCGGCAAACCGCAGGGCGCCGATGAAGCATCTCCGGATGCCTGGATCGAAGAGGGTTTTCACCTGGCGCAGAGCGCCGTTTACGTTCCACCCATCAGCGACGACAACGATCCCTCGGTTACGATCTCACCGCGGCCTGACGAGAGTTACAGGATAAAAGCCGCGGAGGTTGCGCGTTCTCAGGCCGCGCTGGCCGGCTACCGCTTGGCGGCGCTGCTGAACCACAATCTCAAGTAGCTCGTCATCATGGCATTTGCGGTCTGGCCGCCTTCAGGCTGCTTGCGATCCAGTCCGCGTGGGGAATGCCAGAGCCGGCGAGTAGTCCGAGTTCCTGCTCGATGTTGTATTCGACGCGTCTGATCGTGGGCCTGGTGCCGTCGAGCAACAAGTACGCCGCGCGCGGATCGCCATCGTAGGAAAGGCTCACGCTGCCCGTATTGACCACGACCATGTTTTGAACCTTTCTGACGAACGGAACATGGATGTGGCCGTAAACGACGATTGGCCGCCCGAGCACCGAATACGTGGCCCCCAGTTCGGCATCGGTGGCCTGCTGTATTGGCGAATCCCAGGTGCTGCCGGGGCTTGCATGCATGAGCGCTATCGTTTCAGTGAACTGGACTCGCGGCAGCATCCTAAGCCAGGCGATTCGTTCATCTCCCAGCGCTTCGCGCGCCGACTCCGCCATTTCGTCGATCGCCATCCAGAGCGTTTGCAAATGCGGCGACCGGCTGGTGAAAGCCCGGTACGTTTCCGGGTTCGTAAACATTTCATCTACGTTGCCCATGACGCCCTGCCAACCCAGCTCGCGTATGTGGTCCAGCACCTCAGCCGGGCTGGATCCACCTTGAGCCAAGTCGCCGCCGTGGAGAATCAGGTCCGGAGACGTTTCTCGCAAATCCTCCAAAACCGCTTCAAAGGCCGTCCGATTACCGTGAATGTCCGAGATCACGGCGAGTCGCATTTCTTACTACTCTGGCACGACCAGGTCCGTTGGCGGAGGCTCTCTCGAACTATAAGAAAAGAAAGCGGCAGTTTCCGCATCCCAGCGTTGTCGCCCGCATCTAACCAGATGACTCTTCGCTTTACACCCTATTGTCTAGCGACAAATAGGTGATAACATTAGAGATACGTAAATGTCGGCTGCCACTACGATTATCCCCCCGGTTTCGCGTCTGGTCGCGACCGATCTGCTGCAGCTCATCGGCCACACGCCCCTGATCCGACTGGAGCGAATCGCCGAAGATTTTCCCGGTGTCGAGATGTACGGCAAAGCCGAATTTTTCAATCCCGGCGGATCCGTAAAGGATCGCGCTGCGCTGAACATGATTCTGGATGGCGAACGCACGGGCAAGCTCACCCCCGATCGAGTGATTCTGGATGCGACCAGCGGGAACACCGGAATTGCATATGCCATGATCGCGGCCTACCGCGGATACAAGGTGAAACTCTGCCTGCCGCGCAATGCCTCCATGGAACGGAAACACGTGCTACAGGCCTATGGCGCCGAGATGGTCTTTAGCGACCCCGCCGAGGGCTCCGATGGCGCGATCCGCCTCTGCCGCGAAATTTACCAGGCCGATCCGGATAGGTACTTTTATCCGGACCAGTACAATAATCCTGCCAACTGGAAGGCCCATTACGACGGCACCGCTCTCGAGATCCTGGCGCAGACGGATCGCCGCATTACCCACTTCGTGGCCTGTATGGGAACCAGCGGCACTTTCGTAGGCAACTCGCGGCGTTTGCGCAAGGAAGTGCCGGGTATCCGCTGTATTTCGGCGCAGCCGTCCTCTGGTTTCCACGGCCTGGAAGGCCTCAAGCACATGCCCACAGCGATCGTCCCCGGCATCTACGATCCCAGCATTGCCGACGACAACATCTGGATTGAAACTGAGGACGCCTACGCGATGTGCCGGCGCCTGGCGCGAGAAGAAGCGGTGCTGGCGGGTATCTCTTCGGGCGCGAATCTGGTGGCGGCCTGCAAGGTGGCCGCTCAGTTAGCCAACGCCGGGAAGCGGGCCGTTATCGTAACTATTCTGTGCGACGGCGCCTACAAGTATCTGAGCGAATCGTTTTGGAATGATCCGAATTGAGAAGCCGGCGTGGGATACGATGGTGTCTCATGCCGAAAAAACTTTTCCCAAAGAGTGCTGCGGGGTGATGCTGGGTTCCGATGGCTTGGTCCGCGAAGCGGTGCCGCTGCCTAACGCGTATACCGGCCCGCAGGAGGATTTCTTCGTGATGGACCCCCAGGATCTGAACCGGGTGGATCGCGAGGCGCGCGGCAAGGGCCTGGAGGTGCTCGGCATCTTCCACTCGCACCCGAACTGCGACGCGTATTTCTCGAAGCGCGATCTGGAACACTCCTGCTCCTGGTTCTCCTATGTCGTGCTATCCGTAAAGAACGGGCGCTTCGATCACGCCAATAGCTACCGGCCGGATTTCGATCAGAAGGCGGCGCCCCAGGAAGAATTGATCTATGGCTAAGGTTTTGATCCCAACTCCCCTGCGCCAGTACGCAGGCAAGCAAGATGCGGTGAATCTGCACGGCGGTACCGTCGGCGAGGTGTTGCACGCTCTTACCTCCCAATACGCCGACTTGCGCCGGCACTTGTATACAGATGAAGGCAAGCTGCGCAGCTTCGTAAACGTTTACGTGAACGACGACGATATCCGTTATCTGAATAAGGAAGCGACGCCTCTGAAAGAAGGCGATACGGTATCGATCGTGCCCAGTATCGCGGGCGGATCGGCCGGTGTTGCGGCGCCGCCCGTGAGCTTGTCGAAAGACGAAATCTTGCGCTACAGCCGGCACCTGATCATGCCCGAAGTGGGCATGGAAGGACAACTGAAGCTGAAGAACGCAAAAGTCGCGCTGATTGGCACCGGCGGCCTGGGTGCACCTTTGGGCATGTATCTGGCGGCGGCGGGTGTAGGACGTATTGGCCTGGTGGACTTCGATGTGGTGGACTTCACCAACCTGCAACGGCAAGTGATCCACGGCACCAAAGATGTGGGCCGAAAGAAGCTCGATTCCGCGGCAGAGACGATGCTCGACATCAATCCATTTGTCGAGATCGACCGCCACGAAACCGCGCTCACGAGCGAAAACGCGCTGCAAATCCTGAAAGATTACGACCTGGTCGTCGATGGGACGGACAATTTCCCCACCCGCTATCTTGTCAACGATGCCTGCGTGCTCCTCGGCAAGCCCAACGTCTACGGTTCGATCTTCCGCTTCGAAGGACAAGCCACGGTGTTCGCGTATCCCGGCGGCCCATGCTACCGCTGCCTTTATCCCGAGCCGCCGCCTCCAGGTCTGGTTCCAAGCTGCGCCGAGGGCGGCGTGCTGGGTATTTTGCCGGGCATCATCGGGCTGGTTCAGGCTACCGAGACTGTCAAGCTGATCCTCGGCGCGGGCGAACCTCTGGTTGGGCGCTTGCTGTTATACGATGCGCTGGCCATGCGCTTTCGCGAGTTAAAGCTTCGGCGCAATCCGGATTGCCCGGTATGCGGCGATCACCCCACCATTCGCGAACTGATCGATTACCAGCAGTTTTGCGGCGTGCCGGACCAGACGCACGAGTCGGCTGCCACCGCCGGTGACATCGATCCTGTTGAAGTGAAGGCCAAAATCGACCGCGGAGATCCATTCGTTCTGATCGATGTACGTGAACCCCACGAATATCAGATCTGCCGGATTCCGTACGCGCGGCTGATCCCTTTAGGCGATCTACCGAAACGCGTAAACGAGTTGGATTCCGCCGACGAGATTGTGGCGCACTGCAAGAGCGGCGTCCGCAGTGCGAAGGCGGTGGATTTCCTGAATCAGGCCGGGTTTAAAAAAGTCCGCAACATGAAGGGCGGCATTCTGGCTTGGAGCGATAAGGTCGATCCCAGCGTTCCGAAATATTAAGGCGGCGCGTACCGCGACAAGGCGCTAAGCATCGGGCACCCTCGTTTAACTGTTACCTGGCATACAGATTGCGGTCCATTCTGTAGAAAGGAGCAGCCTGATGCGAAATTTCCTTTGGATGATTCCCGCAGCACTTATAGCTATGCCGTTTTCAGCAAAAGCGGATACCGTTCTGCCGGGGACTGAAATTGCAGTCAGAACTGACGGACCGATCCACGTGAACCAGTGGGATAGAGGTAGGATTTACACGGGTCGCGTGGCACGGGATGTCGTCGCGCGAGACGGGGACGTTGCGATTCCCGCAGGTGCGCCGGTGGAACTGATTGTTCGCGAGGTCGGACCGGGCCAGATGTCGATCGACATTGAGTCAGTCAACGTCAATGGCCACCGGTACGTGATGGACACCAGCGGGCCCGAATTTAATAGCCAAGCCTACAACAATGGCAATGCGGTAGTGGGCGCTATTCTCGGTGCTATCGCCGGTGCGAATGGCGAAAATGTCATTACGCGCGGTTCAGAAATCCGGATACCGGCCGACGCGGTATTGCGGTTCCAACTGCAGGAGCCGCTGCACGTCGTGGGCTGGCAGGATCCCGGATACCAGAACAACGGCTATCACTATCATCGCGACCGCGACTGGTATCGCTAACGCGTCGCTCGATCACCTAGCTAGATTTCGTCTAGCCGCAGATGACATGCCTCCGGGCATTCATCCGCGGCTTTTTTTTGGCTACTTCTCGGCGGAAGGCTTTTCGACGGGAGCGATCGGGCCATGCGTTTGTTGGTGGGTCTTATTTTGGAAGTTCGACCACTCGCCTTGCTGGGAGGGCTGGAGCATGACACCGCCGTCGACGCATGCAACGCTGAGGATCGAAAAGATGCCCAGAAGAATAGCCGCTAGGATGCGCATAAATCGCTACTGTACCACAGCGCGCGTGTGCGCGGCCCAGGTCCAACTGCGCCTGCGGCCGGCTTCGCCATCCATCCAATTCCGGTGTAATTCCGGTGCAAACAAAGACCTCTGTTATGCTATGATCGATTGTGCCAAGCAGAACCCTGGGCGTAATTCCAGCCCGGTTCGCCTCCTCTCGCTTTCCTGGCAAAGCCCTCGCCTCTCTCGCCGGTAAGCCCATGCTCCAGCACGTTTTTGAGCGGGCTAGCCAGGCGCGCTATCTACATAAGGTAATTATCGCCACCGACGATCAGCGTATTCAGGACGCCGCGCGCCGGTTTGGGGCGCCCGTGAGGATGACCCGGCCCGATCATCAGTCGGGCACCGATCGCGTGGCCGAGGTGGCCGAATCGGAGAACGCCGACGTCATCGTAAACATTCAGGGCGATGAGCCTCTGCTCGATCCGGAGGCAATCGATGCGGCTGTGATTGCTGTTACCAGCGACCCCGAAGTCTGCATGGCGACCTTGGCCAAGCGCATCGAACATCCCGCCGAACTGGCGGATCCCAACGTAGTCAAAGTGGTTACCGGCCTGGCGGGCAATGCGATTTATTTTTCCCGTAGCGCGATACCCTACGTGCGCGAAGGCCGCGCGCCGCACTTCAAACATATTGGTCTGTATGTGTACCGCCGCGATTTTCTGCTTGCCTACTCCGGTCTGCGAGTAGGTCCCCTCGAGCAGGCCGAGCGTCTGGAGCAGTTGCGGGCGCTCGAAAACGGCCACCGCATCCGGGTGGTCGAAACCGATTACGAGTCGTTCGGTATCGATACGCCGGAGGACTTGGAGCGAGTTGCCATGCTGTTCGAACCCACATTACTCAGTAGGAGCGAGAATTGATGCCAGCGACCAAGTACATATTCGTCACGGGGGGCGTAGTTTCGTCTCTTGGCAAAGGCATTGCGGCGGCCTCCATCGGCTGTCTGCTGGAAAGCCGCGGCCTGCGCGTTACGCTGCAGAAGTTCGATCCGTATCTCAATGTAGATCCTGGAACGATGAGCCCGTTCCAGCATGGCGAGGTGTTCGTCACCGACGACGGCGCCGAGACCGATCTGGATCTGGGACATTACGAGCGGTTCACCCACGCCAAGCTGACTCAGAGCAACAATCTGACGTCGGGCCGCATCTACGAGCAGATCATCCATCGCGAGCGCCGGGGCGATTATTTGGGCAAAACTGTTCAGGTAATCCCGCACGTGACCAACGAGATCAAATCCGCCGCTCGAAAAGTGGCCACGGAGGTGGACGTGGTTATCGTCGAGATCGGCGGCACGGTGGGCGATATCGAATCGCTGCCGTTCCTGGAAGCGATCCGCCAGCTTCGGCACGAACTCGGCCGCGACAGCACGGCGTTCGTCCACGTCACGCTGGTGCCCTGGATTGCGGCGGCTCAAGAGCTGAAGACCAAGCCAACGCAGCACAGCGTGAAGGAGCTGCGCGCCATCGGTATTCAGCCCGATATGTTGCTGTGCCGGTCTGAGCGGGCGTTACCGCGCGATATGAAGGAAAAGATTGCGCTGTTCTGCGACGTCGATGTGGAAGCAGTAATTACCGCCAGCGACGTTAGCTCGGTGTATGAAGTGCCGCTGGTGTTCGCCGAGCAAGGCGTGGATGAGATCCTGCTTCGCCTGCTGCGCACGGAAGCCCAGCCGCGCGACCTGAGCCGCTGGACCGGCATGCTGGAGCGCATGCACAATCCTGAAGACGAAGTGGACATCGGATTGGTGGGCAAGTACGTCGAGTACGAGGACTCCTACAAGAGCCTGAAAGAAGCGCTGCTGCATGGTGGTCTCGCTCACCGGCTCAAGGTGAACATCCACTGGATCGAATCCGACAACATGAGCTGGCCGGACTGCGAGAGCGATCTGAGTAAGTTCGATGGCATTCTGGTACCCGGGGGATTCGGAAAACGCGGCGTCGAGGGCATGATTACAGCCATCCGGTTCGCGCGAGAGCGCAAGGTGCCGTACTTCGGCATCTGTCTCGGCATGCAGACCATGGTGATTGAGTTCGCGCGCAATGTGTGCGGCCTGGAGCACGCACACTCCACTGAGTTCGACCCGGCAACACCCGACCGTGTCATCTATAAACTGCGCGAGTTGAAAGGCGTGGATGAGTTAGGGGGCACTATGCGGTTGGGAGCCTATCCGTGCGTGCTTACGCCGGGAAGCTTCGCCGAGCGCGCCTATCAAGCCAGCGAAATCAGCGAACGCCACCGCCATCGCTATGAGTTCAACCGCGAATACGAGCAAGTGCTGACCAGCCATGGCCTCCGGATCGCGGGTCAGACACCCGACGCGGTATACGTCGAGATCTGCGAGATTCCGGATCATCCGTGGTTTCTCGGGTGCCAGTTCCATCCTGAGTTCAAATCGAAACCGATGGAGCCGCATCCGCTGTTTTCCGCGTTTGTAAAGGCGGCGCACGATTACCGCACGACGCGGGTTAAGACCAGCGCGCACGCGCGTGCCAAGCAGTTCTCGCACGCCGATTGAGCTCTCTACCTGAAATCGGGCAGGGCAAGCCGCTGGCCCTAATCGCCGGACCTTGCGTCATCGAGAGCGAGGAACACGTCCACTTCCTTGCGCGCGAGATCCGCAAAGTCGCGCCGCAATTTATATTCAAGGCTTCTTTCGATAAGGCCAACCGGAGCAGCGGCGCTTCTTATCGGGGACCCGGCCTGAAGGAAGGTATTCGGATCCTGTCAGGCTTGCGCCGCGACGGATTCGCCGTCCTGACCGATATCCACGAGCCCGGCCAGGCCGAAGCAGCAGCCCAGGGTGCAGACATCCTCCAGATCCCGGCGTTTCTATGCCGCCAGACCGATCTACTGATCGCCGCCGCACGCACCGGCCGCGTGGTGAATATCAAAAAAGGTCAGTTTCTGGCGCCCGAAGACATACGCAACGCGGCCGAAAAGGTTGTCTCCGCGGGAAACAACAAGATCATCGTCACCGAGCGCGGTACATCGTTCGGATATCACGATCTTGTGGTCGACATGCGCGGGCTTGAGATCATGCGCGGCTTTGGCTGGCCCGTGATATTCGATGCCACACATAGCGTTCAAACGCCAGGCGGGCTCGGCCATGCTTCCGGCGGCCAGCCGCGATTTATCCCGACGCTCTCCCGCGCCGCCGTTGCAGCCGGCGTGGATGGAGTCTTCCTGGAGGTGCATGAGGCCCCGGAACGCGCCCTATCCGATGGCCCGAATGCGCTGCGGCTCGAGCTCCTGGGTAGTTTGTGGGGTAAACTTCAATCCATTCACCGGCTGGCCCGTTCGTCCGACTCCTGAGCTTCTTCTACCTACCACAACTCAGTAGCAACCAGTAATTAGCACTTCATTTCCTAAGCGGCTGCGGTTTCGAAATCAATTCGCTTAAGGTGATGCACTTATAGCAAAAAATGTGAAAACGTTGGACAAATGTATTGGGAGGCAGTGGTACTGGCTTTCCTGTACAAGAGTTCTCAATAGCATCGCCAGAGCGTGGACGCGGGCTTTGAGACGAGAGAGCGCACCATCGGCCCGGTGAGGGATGGAAAAGTTTGCGTATTCTCGCGCGAGGCAACAATTCAGTTCGCAGCTTCGAATTAAGACCAATTCGTAAGGAATTGTGAAGGCGGGAAACGCTCGTGGAGTTCACGGCGTATTGTCTTGTAGACATTTTGCCCGCCAGTTGAACTATCCCACGCTGGGCGGAAGGTAGGCACAACATTCTGAATCCTATGGAGTGCACTCGAAGTGTCTAGGAATGCGTGCAGTTGGACTGTCACGCCCAGATTAACCGTCGCGGGCCTTTGCGCGGTGTTGTCGGTGTTCGGGCAAGTCAACGTCCTTACGGCGAATTACGACAACAATCGCACCAACGCGAATCTCAGTGAAACACAGCTGAGTCCGAAAACAGTTTCACCGGCGACATTCGGCAAGGTGGGCACGTTTCCCGTGGACGGCCAAATTTACGCGCAGCCGCTCTACGCATCCGGAGTTCAGGTTTCCGGCGCTGCAAAGCGTAACGTTGTCTACGTAGCCACGATGCACAATAGCGTATACGCGTTCGATGCCGATGCGCCGCAATCCATCCAGCCGCTGTGGAAAGTGAATTTAGGGCCGTCGATTCTGTCAGCCGTTTTTAATTTCACCGACATTCTTCCGGAAGTGGGAATTCTGAGCACGCCGGCAATCGATTTATCGCGCGGCGTCATCTATGTGGTTTCGGACACGCTGGACGGTGGGGCGCCGGTGTTCCGGCTGCATGCGCTTTCTCTCGTGGACGGCAGCGAGCAACTGAATGGCCCTGTGACGATCACGGCCGCCGTTCCGGGAACCGGCGGCGGCAGCGATGGGAATGGCATCTTGCCGTTGGACGCATCGCTCCACCTGCAGAGGCCGGGCCTGGCCCTGGCCAACGGCGAGTTATACATTTCCTTTGGTTCCCACGCAGACATGGGAGATTGGCATGGATGGCTGATCGGTTACGACGCCTCGAACCTGCGGAATCAAACTTCGGTTTTCAATTCAACACCGAATGGCTGGGGTGGATCGATCTGGCAAGCCGGCCGAGCGCCGGCGATCGATGAAAACGGCGATATTTACGTCGTAACCGGCAATGGCGATTATGACGGGCTATCGTCTTTTTCCGAGTCCCTGCTTCACATCTCTATCGGCCGCGGCAGGACTTCATCCCGCAGCACCCTCAGCCTGCAAGACTGGTTCACGCCGGACAACTGGCCAGTCCTGAACGACAGCGACTGGGATTTTGGCACCACCGGAACGATCCTGGTCCCGGGCACAAACTTGCTTCTAGCCGGATCAAAGGCGGGAGTTCTCTATGCGATTCCGCGCGACGCGCTGGGGCACTCACGCGCCGCCTTCAACAACGTGCAGAGCGTGCAGGCCAATCAGTGGGGCATGTTCGACATGGCGTTGTGGAACAGGGATGGCGGGCCGGTGGTGTACGTAGCGGAACCGTTCAACGCGCTAAAAGCTTTCTCCATCTCCAATGGACGGCTGAGCCAAACCAGTTCCTCGCAGTACTCCATTTGCTCATCGTTCTTTGCCGGGCTGGCGGTTTCGGCTGATCAGGGCAAGGACGGCACCGGTATAGTTTGGCTGACCACCGGGAATCGGGGAATCAGCGGCGTGCCTGGCACTTTGCACGCGCTGGATGCAAGTAACTTGGCGCACGAAATGTGGAGCAGCGACATGAACGCCGATCGGGATGGCCTGGGGCGGTTTGCAAAATTCGTGGCGCCCACGGTGGCCAATGGAAGAGTTTACGTCCCGACCTTTTCGAATGCGCTGGTCGTATATGGACCATTGAGCGGCGCGGGAGCAAACGGCGTTCCGCAGGTTACGGCAGTCGTGAACGGAGCCAGCTTCGTGGGCGGACCGGTATCGGCAGGAGAGATCGTCGCGATTTTCGGCGCGAACCTGGGCGTATCCGAATTAACGGGCTTGCAGTTGGACAGTACCGGAAAAGTAAGCAAATCGCTGGCCGGAACGCAAGTGCTTGTGAACGGCCTTCCGGTGCCGGTTCTTTATGTATCTGGCACACAAGTAGGCGCCGTCACACCATTTGGACTATCCGGCCCGACGGCGCAATTTCAAGTTGTTTATAACGGGCACACGTCAGCGGCTTTAATGGTTCCGGTTGCGCCTTCCGCGCCGGGCTTGTTCTCGTCAAACGGCAATGGCGGCGGGGTCGGCATAATCGACAGCGACGGCACCACCAGTGACTACACCGGTTCGTCCGAAGCCGGATCGGTGGTGACGTTCTACGCCACCGGCGCCGGTCAAACGATCCCCGCGGCTGTCGACGGCGCGCCTACACCCGATGGCGGCCCGTATCCTACACCCGTGCTCCCGGTATCCGTATTGATCGATGGGCAAAACGCGCAAGTGCTCTATGCCGGAGCCGCGCCCGGTATGGTCGCGGGCGTGTTGCAGATTAACGTGCTGGTGCCCGACACCGTTTGGGGCGATGACCTGCAGGTCATGGTAAAGGTCGGCGAGGCAGTCACCCCGAACTTTTTGTGGCTGCACGTCGAATGAGCACGACGCGCTCGCCATAGCGGCGCAGGTAGAATTGAGATGTGACCGCTTCTGCCCCCGTTGCGCGCGGGCCTAGAAATCTGCCGATTCTGGGTTCGCTGCCTGCGTTTCGCGCCAAACCCATTTCGTTCCTGATGAAGGTTGCGCGCGGCTATGGCGACCTCCCTTATTTCCGGCTCGGATCGTATCCCGTCTACCTGCTCAACCATCCGGACGTGGTTAAGGAAGTTTTGGTCACGCAGCAATCGAACTTCATCAAGAGCCGGGCGCTCCAGCGCGCAAAAATTCTTCTGGGCGAAGGTTTGCTGACCAGCGAGGGCGGCTTGCACAAGCGTCAACGGCGGCTGGTGCAACCGGCTTTTCATCGGGAGCGCCTGGCTGCCTATGCGGACGTAATGACCGAATGCGCGCTCAAGCTGCGCGACTGCTGGACTTCGGGCAGCACTCTGGACGTCTCGGCGGAGATGATGCGGCTGACGCTGGCGGTGGTCGGGAAAACGCTTTTCAGCGCCGATGTCGAGTCGGAAGCCTCGGAGATCGGCGACGCTCTGACAACGGTTTTGAAGATGTTCAATCTTCTGATGATGCCGTTTTCCGAGTATTTGGAGAAACTCCCGCTGCCCTCGATGCGCCGCTTCGAAAAAGCGCGCGCGCGTCTGGATAAAACAATCTACGGTCTCATCCGCGAACGCCGCGAGAGCGGGCGCGATACAGGCGACCTGTTGTCGATGTTGCTGCTGGCCCAGGACCAGGAAGGCGATGGCGGGGGCATGAGCGACCAGCAGGTGCGCGACGAAGCGTTGACGCTCTTCCTTGCCGGGCATGAAACCACGGCCAACGCGCTGACCTGGACCTGGTTTCTGCTCTCGCAGAATCCGGAATGCGAACGGCAAATGCAGGCGGAGTTGGACGAGGTCCTGCAAGGGCGCGCGCCCATAGCGGCGGATCTTCCCTCGCTGCGCTACACGGAAATGGTTTTAGCCGAAGCAATGCGGCTGTATCCTCCGGCGTGGGCGATCGGACGCATGGCGCTGGAGAGTTTTGAACTGCGCGGCACCAAGATTGCGGCCGGGTCGATTCTCATCGCCAGCCCGTACGTGATGCACCGCGATTCCCGCTGGTTTCCGGACCCCCAGCGATTCGATCCCCAGCGATGGACGCCGGAAGCGCGCGATGCACGGCCAAAGTTCTCATATTTCCCGTTCGGCGGCGGCGCGAGGGTATGCATCGGGGAGCGGTTCGCCTGGATGGAAGGTATGCTGGTTCTGGCCGCTCTCGCGCAGAAATGGAAACTGCGGCTCGTGCCGGGCCATAAAGTGGACACGCTGCCGCTGATCACGCTGAGAACCCGGTACGGGATGAAGATGACGGTGGAGAGCAGGCGCTAGGCCGGCATGGATCTGGTTCTTCACCCAGTTGAAGCGCGCATTCTGGGCGCGCTGATGGAAAAAGAGATCACGACGCCGGAATATTACCCGCTGTCGCTGAACGCGCTGGTGAACGCGTGCAATCAAAAATCCAACCGCGATCCGGTGGTGCAATATGACGAGAATACGGTGGAAGAAGGTTTGCGCGCCCTCCGCGAAAAAGGATTGCTGCTGGCGATCAGCGGCGCCGGCAGCCGCGTGCCGAAGTACGGCCATCGCCTCGCCGAAAAACTGAACCTCGGCCGGCGCGAGTCAGCCATCCTTTGCGAATTGATGCTGCGCGGCCCGCAGACCTTGGGCGAACTGCGGAGCCGTTCCGACCGTATGCATCACTTCGACGACGTGAGCGAAGTGGAAGCGGTGCTGGAAAAATATTCCGAGCTGTTTACCAAACTGGCGCGCCAGCCGGGAGAGAAGGAGGCGCGCTATGCCCACCTGCTCTCGGGAGTTCCCGATGACGCGCCGGCTGAGCTGTCCGCGCCCAGTTACGCGCCCGAGCGGCAGGATCGCATCGGCACGCTTGAAGAGGAGCTAGCTCAGTTGCGCGCCGAAGTCGAGGATTTGAAACGGCAGTTTGCCGGCTTTAAGCAACAGTTCGAATAAAGACACGACCGGGCCCGGCTCACGCCGTCCGTTCGCTCGGTATTCGGATCAAAGTTCGCAGCGGCGGCCGAATCGGAATCACAGGTGAGTCCAAGCAGCTGGTGACGTTCTTCACCGGGCCGTGGAAATAGTCATCCACCGGAAAAAGCGAATATGGTTCCAGTTCCCGGAATACGCGCCCGAGTTTCTGTTCTATGCGGTAAACGGAATGGAAGAAATTGCCGCGGTCCATCTGCAGCTTTCGGCAACATAACTTCCAGTCCGCGCCTAGCAGAAAGTGATATTTAAAGATGCGATACTCCATGGGCGTTAAAGTGCGCTTGCTAACCAGACAGAAGTCTGCCGCATATTCCTCGTCTTTACGGCCCCACGATCCTTTGCGGGCGCTCCCGGGAACGAAGTCCAGCGTCACTTTACTCATGTATTTTTCTCGTGATGCGCACTGGCGGAAACGCTCGAAGCAAGCGCGAAAAATAGCTCTCAGCACGCAATTGCAGGGGTACGTCGCCTTATTTCGGCCGATTCTAAGGCCCAAGCCGACGCAAATGTTGCATTTTGGCGCAGCAAGCGCCAATGTTTCTGATCTCGTCCACTCCATTTAATCTCGTCCTTTGAAAAACCCGGAAAGACAACCGAGTCGTTTGGTGATGTTATATCAGTCTCAGCGCGCCAACGTAGTACGTCAACGCCAAAAGACACATTTTTCCCGTAAGGGATTACCGTTCGCAGGAGAGAGTGTAGTAAGGACAACGTAGTCATTCAGTTGTATACGCTTTGTCCTTTCCGGCACCGATCATTGTTGAGCCTCCGCCTCGTGCCGGTTTTCTTAGCATCGCGGAGCCCTATTTCACACTGAAATACGTGGAGATGCCAACTTGACCTACCAGGACGCGCAGGCAAGATTGCTCGCCTACGTCCAGGATCGAATTCACAACGGCGAGGTGACCGAACGACGGCTCGCTCGCCAGATTGGCATCTCTCAACCTCATGTTCATAATGTGCTGAAAGGGGTGAGAAGTCTCTCACCTGAAATTTTCGATTCTCTACTGGCTCAGTTTCAGCTGTCGCTTTTGGATCTCGCTCCGATCGAGGATCTGCAAGACAGCCTGCGGCGGCGGCATGCGCTCGAACAGGCCGCCGACGTTGCCTTCCTGGCCGGCCTGGTCGGCCCAGGGAACGGCTGGATAACGGTCATTGACCGGAAGCATCATTTCCCGCTACCGTTTCCGTCAACAACGTCCCCTCCCGGCTTGGTTATGGCTCACCTGACCAACGATCCTGCCATGGCAGCCACGCTGGCAGGCGCCGATATTGCGCTCCTCGACACTTCCGAGCCGCAGCGAGCAGACTTGGTTCCCGATGGCGTCTATGTCGTAAGTAGAGGACACGAGGCAGTGCTAAGGTATATTCGGCCTGGCTGGCGCAAATACTACCTGCCCACGGACGCGAACCTCGACCAGCCGGTCGCTTGGTACAACATCCGAGTATCTAAACAGGAACTGTTCGAAATGATCAAAGCGCGGGTGCGATGGCTGGGGCGCGAACGCAACCGCAGCTTGCCCATGCGTCAGCGGGGCCGCTTCTTGTACGACGCGATCTCAATGTAAGTTTGATGTACCTCACGCGCCGTGCGCTCCCAACTAAACTTTTTCACCTGCTCCACGCCTTGGGCCAATAAGCGCCGCCGCAGTCCGGTATCGAGGAGAACGTCACGCATGCCGCGTGCGATGTCGAACACGTTTTCAGGGTTCACGACGATAGCCGCCTCGCCCACCACTTCCGGCAGCGAACTGACGTTGGAACATACAACCGGCGTGCCGCATGCCATCGCTTCCAGAGGCGGCAACCCGAACCCTTCGTAAAGCGACGGAAACACAAATGCAGCCGCCAGCTGATAAAAAGTGCGCAGCGTTTCGATCGGCACGAAGCCCAGAAATCGCACTGCGGCCTCAACCCGGCTCTGGATTACTGCTTGCCGCAGCGCCGGCTGCCGGGAAATTTCGTCGCCGATGATGATAAGGCGGATATCTCGATAAGACGGACAGTCCTTAAGCTCTCCTCGCAGAACCGCGAAAGCCTCCACCAGCCGTGGGATGTTCTTCTGCGCGTTGGTTCGCCCGACGTAAAGGAGGAATGGGTAATGGATATGGTATCGATGGAGCACCCGCTGCATTGCGGGCGTGTACGCGCAGTGTTCGCCATTGCCTGGCAGTTGCCAGCCTTCCGGCGGGCAGAACGCCGGGTCGGGAGCGTTGTATACCACTCGGATTCTGGCGGAAGGAATGCCTAATACGGTTTCCACGTCTCTCCGGGTAGCGCCGGAGACCGCCATGACACGATCGGCTCGCAAGAGTCCCTGCCGCAAATAAAATCGCCGGATGTTACTGCGATAGCCCGATTGATCGAGAAACAGAAGCGTGCTCATGTCGTGCGTGGTCACCAGGTACGGTTTGGGCATCCACAGCGGAACCGCATTCAGAGGAATGTGGAACACGTCGGCCTTGAGCGTGCGCAGGAACAGGCTGAACCCAATTTGGGCCAAACCAGTTTTGCTCTCGCCTGTCCGCACGACGAACTCGAAATTGTCGCCGAGTTCAGCAAACTCCGGCACCGACGCGGCGGACGTGATCAGAATATACCGGTTTTCCTGATCGATTCTTGCCAGGGAGCGAACCAAGTTCCGGATATACGTACCAATGCCAAAGTCCGCTACACGGCGCGCGTCAAAGACGATGCGGAGCGGCATGGTTGTACCAGGATACCCGGGATCGAGGGCGGCTGCGGCAAATGCCGAGCAATCGTGCGATGCTCATAAGAAGCGAGGAATTGTCATGAGATTTGCCGGGTTGCTTCTAGCATGCGCGACGTTGTGCCTGGCGGCCACAACAGAGCCGCGGGTCGAGATCGGCGAGATCAACGGCGCGAAGTTCCGAATCGACATCCCGGCGAATTGGAACGGCAGTCTTGTAATGTACTGCCATGGTTACAGCGCCGTGCCGGGCGAATTCAAGGAAGGCAAGCTCCCGCCGGTTCTGGCCGTATTCACGGACCAGGGCTACGCGCTGGCGCAATCTGGCTACGCCGCGGGGGGCTGGGCGATTCAAGAAGCGGTGGAAGACACCGAGGCGCTACGCCGGTATTTCGTGGGCAAGTACGGCCAGCCGAAGGAAACAATCGTCACTGGCCACTCCATGGGCGGCTTTCTCACCATGATGTTCATGGAGCGCTTCCCAACCACGTACGATGCGGGGCTGGCGCTCTGCGGGCCTCTGGCCCCTACGACGTATTTTATCGAGCGCAGCGCCTTCGATCTACGCGTGGTCTTCGACTACTATTTTCCCGGCGCGCTACCGCCGCCCGACAAAGTCCCTGCGGATTTTAAGGGCACGCAAGAAGTCACGGACAGGATTCAAGCGCTGCTGGACCACCAGCCCGAAAAAGCGGCGGCCATCTTGCGCTACTCCGGCGCGCACAGCACCAAGGACTTGGCCGGAACGCTGGTCTTCGTGACCTATATGTTCCTGGACTTGGAAAAACGAGCCGGCGGGAATCCCTTCGACAACCGCGACGTAATCTATGACGTTCCCGACAACTACAACGCGCTGAACGATGGAGTAGCGCGTTACCAAGCCGATCCGCGCGCCGAGGAGTACATCCGCACCTGGTACACACCCACCGGAAAGCTCTCGCACCCGATGCTCGCCATTCACACCAGCTACGATCAACTGGTGCCCGTGCGGATCCCTGATATGTACTTCTCGCTGGTGGAGCAATCCGGCTCGCAGAACTTGTTCGTGCAGCAATACGTGAAGCACGACGGCCATTGCAACATCCAGCCGAACGAGATTGCCGACGGCTTCGCCGAGCTGCGGGCGTGGAAGGATAAAGGGATCCGGCCGCACTCCGGGCTGCATCCGGAAGGGCGCGTGGCGGCTTCAGGCCAGAGCCAGGGGGCGGATCGGTGAACCGGTAGCGCCGCGGATCTTGAGCGGCGTGGCCACGAACGCGAATTCGTACACGCTCCGGCGGGCGATGTCTTCGAGGTTGAGCGCCTCGATAATGTGAATTCCGCTTTCGACCAATAGGTGCACATGCACCGGCATTTCTGGGGCGGGGACGCGCTCAAACGCGACCGTATCCGATCCCGCCGCGAAGATGCCTTTGGCCGAGAGCCATTTCGCCGCTTCGAGCGCGGGTCCGGGACCTTGGGCGGTTGCGCCGCTTCCGCCCGTGATGTAGCGCGCTGCATTGCTCCAGAATCGCGCCCATCCGGTACGCAGCAGCACGACATCGCCTTTACCGATGGTGATATTTTGCTTTTTCGCCACGCTGTCCAGATGCTCGGGCGTAATGACGAAATCCACTGGAAGCGCTTCCAAGTTAAGATAGCCGGCCACATCCAGCAATACGCCGCGCCGCAGGATCGGAGCGATGGTATCCACCGAGTACCTCTGGATACCGGAAGCATCGTTCTGCACGGGTTTTACATCGATGCCGCCGTACAGCTTGCCGCCGCAGGAAAAGTGGCACAGCGCGTCGATATGCGTGCCGACGTGGCTCCCTAACGCCAGAGCATCGGCCGCGGAGCTGACACCGCCAGGGGTAACCATGTCGCCGTGTTTTTTCGTGAGCCCGAACAGAAACGGCGGATGCGTGGGAAAGTGCGGCATGCCGGGAAAATACGGCTGCGCCAGATCGTACACGGTCGCGTTGCGAAGCAGATCCACGAGACCGCTCACCGGCGCCCAGCCTCCGACTTCGAGGCTGTACGTTTCCGCCGGGTATGCGCCGGTGTTTTCGCGGGAACTACCGGCGCGGCCTGCGCCGCCCAACGTCCCAATTTGTATTGCCGCTGGTAGCCGGCGGTGAGGTTGGTGATCGTCACGGTAACCGTACCACTCGAATCGCTGGAATACTTTTCTTCAATCTGCTGATGAGGCGCCGCATCGGAACGCGCCACCGGAACGCCGTTGGAATGCTCGAATGCCGGATCGAAGGGAAAACGAATCTCGTCCCAGACGGTTACATCGCCGGCCGGTTGCCCATCGTCGGTCAGGTGGCTGCATTCCAGATAGCGGAAGTGCCCGACGTTGTGGACAGGATGATAGCGGCGCCGGATTACGTATGGCTCCTCGTCCGGGCCGGGCAAAGGAGTGCCTTTCGGAAATAGCGGATCGAAGGTGATCCGATTCCCGCTGTCGGCTTCGCGCCACACACCGAAATAGCGCGTGAATTTCTCGCTGAGGACGTAGCCGGCTTCCTTATCGGCCTGAATCGCCAGACCGATCGCAGTGGCCGAGCGCGCGTGCAGGGAACGGCGCACGCGTTTACCGAACTTGTCCTTCAGCACACGGCTCACGATGGGCAGTTCGCTGCCTCCTCCGGTAACATACAATGCCTCTACCGTCGCCTCGTGCAAAGCGAGAAGATCGTCGATCACATTCAATGTTTCAGCCAGCAGCGGCCGGCAGCGCTCATAATATTCGGCCACCGGCACCGTCACTGTCGGCCAGCCTTCCCGCACGCTTTCGAGATCGAGTGCGATCTTGCGCGAATTCGGGCTAATTGACTCCTTCTTGATGCGGCACTCTTCAAGCAGCCGGAAGTGCTCCCCCTGTGTAAGGCCGTCCAGGTCTTCCTGGGCAAGCGCCATTTCGGCTAGAATCTCGTCGAAGTCGTCCCCGCCTAGCGTGGAGATCCCTTCGGTCGCTACAACGTAATGCGTTTTCTCGCCGATCTCGACCAGCGAAGCGTCGAACGTGCCGCCGCCCAAATCGTATACGAGAATCGTCCCGTTAGCTTTGGTCTTGTGCGCAAATTCGATGCTGGCGGCAGAGGGCTCGTTCAGCAGCCCGATCACATCGGAGCCTGCGGATCGAAACGCTTCCACAGTGAGGAAGCGCTGATTGCTGTTCGCGTTCGCCGGGACACCCAACATGACTTCCAGGTTTTCGGTGGGCAAAGCGGAATGTAGCGCGTCAGCCATCTCGCGCAGCAATTTGATGAGTGGAACGGTCTGATCCGCGATCTGCAATACCGTATTAGGGCCTGCGTCCTCCAGCAGCCGCTTTAGTGACCGTAAGATCGTCCAATCGGGGTCTTGCTGGCGAGCCCAGGCCTGCCAGCCGTAAACGCGTTCGCCGCCTTTTACCGCCACCAGGGACGGAAACCAATCGACGCTTCCGCCGTCTGGATGTTCGAACGGGAGGATCGGGTAATTGCCGCGATCCACCGCCGCCACCACGGTGCGAGTGGTGCCAAAATCGATTCCTAATCTCACAGGCGGCTCAAAAGCGAATTGTAGCGCAGCGCGCGTGTGTCACACTAGAAATTTGTGAAAGCGCCCGCAGAGAGAGCGCGCGCGAACGTGCGCCAAAGGAAAGAATGTTCGACAATTTCTACGGTAATGCGGGCGCGGCCGGAGCGCTCTACGCGCTGACTCGTCAGGAACGCATTCCGCAGACCATTCTGCTTTCCGGCCCGGAAGGAACTGGAAAAGCGACCTTGGCGCGGCGCTTTGCCGCGGCGCTACTGGGTGGCGGCGATAAGATCGAGCGAGACGACCTGAGCCTCGCTTCCAATGCCGAGATGGTCGCCGACCGCGAGAAATGGCCGGCCGACAAGCGCAACGAGGATCCGCTGCTGTTTGCTACTCATCCTGATTTTGTGACGTTCCCCCCAGACGGCCCTTTGCGCCAGATCGGGATCGAGCAAATGCGTCTGCTGAAAGAACGCGCGCAGTTCAAGCCGCTCCGCGGTACCCGCCGGGTGTTTCTGATCGACCACATCGACCGCGCCAACGAGCAGGCCGCCAATTCGCTGCTCAAGACTCTCGAGGAACCGCCGGATCATTTAATCCTGATGCTAACCGCCGAAAATCCGTACGATCTGTTGCCGACTATACGGTCTCGCGCGGTGCCGTTTCATCTGGGGCGGGTCTCCGGCGACGAAATGCGGGCGTTCGTAACGGCACGCGGGTTGCAGGACGCCGAGCGACGCATCGCGCTCGCCGCCGGCAGCCCGGGCGTGGCGATTGCCCTGGATCTCGAGGCGTACGATCAGCGGCGCGAGGCGATGATGACCTTGCTGCGTGTGGCGGCCGGGCGCGCGCCATTCGGTGAATGGGTGAAACACGCAGAGGCCATCGCTCCCCGCAAACAAGAGAAGCTGGAATTGTTCTTGGCTGTGCTGTATCTGCTGCTCGAAGACGTGCTGAAGCTGGCTCACGGCGTGGGCGAGATTCACAACACCGATATTCGGCGCGACTTGGAGACGCTGGCGCGCTCCGTGCGCTTTGGTTGGATCCGGGCCGCGGTGAAGAAAACCGACGAATTATCGGATCTGGTGCGGCGGAACATCCAGAAGAGCATCGCGCTGGATTCCTTCGCGGTTGAACTGCGGCAGCTCGCGGCGTAGCAACGTTTTTCGCGCGCGCCAATCTCCGTAACCTTGCAGGGGTTCAGTGGTTATGCTTCAATAAATTTAGCTACAGGTTCTGAGCATCAAGTAATCCTCAAAACGGCCCCGGCGACATCGCGTTTCGGGACCTAGTTGGATAATCTCGAAGAGTGGAGTCCGCCGTGGAGTCTGGGAATCGTAAACTGATTCGTCCGTCTTTGAACGAAATGAAAGATCAAATAAACCGCCGCAATAATCATCAGAAAAAGTCGGCGCCGCCGGATCAGACCAACGCCGAGAACTTCTACTACATGAAGCAGATGCAGGCCAAGACACCAATGGTTTTCGTACTGAAAGATGGCGAGACGTTAAACGGTATCATCGAGTGGTACGACAAAACGTGCTTGAAGATCAACCGCGAGGGAGCGCCCAACCTGCTGATCTTCAAACCGAACATCAAGTACATGTACAAGGCCTAGGCTGCGCCGTAGCGCAAGGTGAGGCGAGCGTTTCAGGCGCCCACAGGACGCGGCGTCGCCGCGGTACCACCCACAACCACAGCATTCGTCTCCGCCCGTTCTGCATAGTTGTTCCGCGCAAGTTCTCGTAACCGCAAATAGCTGCCGGCGAACGCCAGCGCTTGGCTGCGCAAAATCTCATCAGCAGTTCCGTGAATCTTAAGCGACACCGCGGCGCATTCCAAGATACCGTTGTCGCGGGGCCAACACTCTTTTTCGAAGACGTATCGAATTCGAATCAGTCCGCCGGAATCTTCCGCGACATGGAAGCGCACCGCATCGTGCGGCGCGTTTTCGGGAAAGCGGTCGCAGCAGCCACGGCCATAACCTGAATTACAGACCTGGCGCACGTGCATCTCTTCCGGCTGAAACGCGCTCGCGCCGGCGCGGCATTTGCCGATGTACGCGTCTCCCAGGGGCAAGCGTGGCGGCACGACCCACGGCCCGTTCTCCAGCCGCGCTTCTGGATAGAAATACGGGCACGCCATCGCCCGGTATGATAACACGTAGACACATGCCGGCCAATCGAGTGGACATTCTCAAGAGTATGGTGGAACAGAACCCACGCGACAGCTTCGCGCGTTACGGACTGGCCATGGAATACGTGAATAACGGGCAATTGGAGAGCGCGGTCGCGGAGTTTCGTGCGCTGCTGGAGTTCAACCCCGACTACCCCGCCGCGTATTTTCACGGTGGGCAGGCGCTCGAAAAGCTAGGCCGCCTGGACGAGGCCCGGCAGAGCTATCAGCGCGGCATCGAAATAACCATGCGCACCGGCGACCAGCACGCGCGCAGCGAACTGGAAGCCGCGCTGGACCTTTTGCCGCTCTAAGTGCGTTCCTTGAATAGCGGACCGCGCTCGCGCCAATCGCAGTGCAGCATCGCGTACACCTGGATATCCAAGTATTCGCCGTTGAGGCGCTGTCCGTCCCGCCGCACGCCCTCGAATTGAAATCCGAGCCGCTTCGGGATGGCGCAACTCTTATCGTTGCCTACTGCGCAATGAATCTCGACGCGGTTCAGCTTCCATTCCGTGAAGGCGTGGTCGATCAACGCAGCACACGCGGCGGTGATGATCCCGCGGCCTTGGAACTTCGATGCGATCCAGTAGCCGAGCTCGACCTTGCGGTTCGGCCAGTCGATCTTATGCGTGCCTACCGTTCCGATAAATTCTTCGCCGCACCAGATCCCGGCCACCAGCCCCTCGTTGCGAGCGAACTGCTCGAGCGACGCCTTGATAAAACCGGCGGTGTATCCGGCATCGGTGGTCTGATCCACCCAAGGAAGCCACTTGCGCAAGTACTCTCGGTCGCGTTCGACCGCGGCAAACGCTGCTGGAGCATGCCGTTCTTCGAGCAACCGAAGATAGACATCGCCGATGATCCGCTTTTGAAACATTCGTTGCTGCCACCTCCAACGCGAGGTCGTTGTTTAACTGGGCACGGATATCGCTGCCGATCTTGATTGGGCCAAAGCAATTCCGAGTTGCTCTAGGACTTTGTCATTTCCGCACATTGTGTAATTTTACCCGATGGAGCGCGGCTGGGCGACGTCGCTACGTGGAATTGTCCAACACTGACGGACCTCGAAAAGAAGGCTCGCCCTGGTCGCTCCCCAGAGGATGAGCTCCGCATCATGCCTGGTTGAGCGCAGCCTGCGTAGCCGTCTGCAGAATTGCGCTCTTCGGTCTGAGCGGGCTGTATTGTTGGTGGGATTGGACGGCTGGTGGCGGCTCGGCTGGTTTTCTGTCCGAACTGTTCCAAAAATACGTTTCTAAAAGGGGGGCACGATCCCCGGCGGTAAACGCGTCAAGCCTTTTGTTTTGTGGTGGCCAGGACGGAATCGGTACCCCTACCGCCGTTGATCGCACATAACTTACTGTTCTTTCGTCGGACCAGATCCGCTAGAACGTCCAGATCAGCAATCCGCTGGCACAAATCTGGCACAAATTTGAATAGCGGCTGACTCTACCTTTTCCCTAGGAAATAAGAACACGCTGTTGGTGGGCGGCGCAGTGGGGTTTCAATTGTCACCGCGCCGCAAGCTCGCCAACACGCTTCCACCACAAGAACCCCAGAATCCACGGATTGCACCTAAGCCGGGGGAGCCGTTCAACCCTTACGGTTGGTTCCACGGGATCTACATTCCAGAAGCCATCTGCCGCTACCGCGGGCTGAGTCTGTGCGCAAAAATGATTTACGGACGTCTCTGCTGGCCGCGAAGGCAATGTGTACCCCGCCATGTCGACTCTCGCCTCTGAACTAGGCATCGGGAAGACCCAAGCCCGTGCCTACGTGCAGGAGCTGGAGCGCCAGTCGTTCATCGCCGTGGATCGCGAAAACCGACACTTCGCGTCCAGCGGCGCAGGCGGATCCAACAGGTATGTCTTCCTCTGGCATGTCGCATTCGAGGGTGAGAAAGGGAAATCCCGCAAGATCCCACCCCTCCGGAAAACCGGACGGGTACCCCTCCAGAGAACCGAACCCCTACCCCTGCAGAAAACCGGAGGAGAAGAGAATCATCATCAAGACAGTCAGGGGAAAGAGAATCAGCAGACAAAAAGTCTTGCCGGTGAACCGGGCAAGTCCGTGGGGGACGCTGAAAGCACAAAGCCGGCCAATTCTTTTTCTGTTGATGGCGAGAACCTTTCTGAACTCCCGATTGGTGGGTCTGCGTGGGAGAAATTGTTAGGTGAGTTCCGAACGGCAAATCGAGGCGCCGAGATGTCCTTCCAGGACGAGTGCTGGCTAAAGGAACAGATGGAACTGCGGGGCGTTACTCCCGAGGCGCTATTAAAACTTGTAAACGACAACCCACTAGGCGGATTCCATAGCCCGATGGCCGCCGTGAAATGGCTCGTCAAGAAATTCGGCAACAAAACGCGATCCTCGCGGGAGCTAGAAGCTGCGAACCGGTTAGCTGCAGGTACACTGTCGCCGCCGATTGAAGCTCCGCGGTGTGACCGATGTAGCAACACCGGGCGGGTTCTTGATCGCACCGAAGCACAACGAGCGACAGCGACTGAACAGTATTGCGATTGTCGCATGGGTAAGGAACTCGAAGCCGTCGAGCGCCGGATCCGTACGCCGCCCCGAGCATGCTTGACACGCTCCAGAAACAGTAGTGAGGGGCTATTTGGCTGAGCCACGTTGTTAAGGCCAGCTCTTCACGTGTTGATGCAACATCGGATGCGTTTCGTCACCGGGGCGAAGGAATCCATGCCGCCGTGATTCAGTCACTATCTCTGAAATTTGACGGTCGCAGAAAAAGTACAATCGGTGCTCTGGACCGCCAAAGCCTTGAACAGATCGGGCCCGACCTCGCAGCTGGAGCAGGCGATCTCAAGCGAGTTCTCACTAACGTCAAAACGCGCGGCTCTTGGGGTGAGGTCCAGTTGGGTGCCCTCCTCGCACAGATGCTGGCGCCCGATTAATACGGTCAAAACGTCGGCACCTCCGGCACAGGCGAGAGGGTGGAGTACGCAATCAAGTTGCCCGAGCGTGATAGCAATGGCTCTCCAGTAGCATTCGCGTCCGAACCCAAACCCTCTTAAGGCTGCCAAGCTTTCTGCATCTGGTCCTTCGCGATCTCAAACGCACGAACCTTGATGCTGCACGCGCCATCAAACCAGATGTACTCGAGATGTTGTTCCGGTGTGCGCTTGTTTCGGCCGTGGTCGATCATCTGGGTGATGCCGTTGTAGGCGGCCCAAAGGCTCCCAGCCACTCCTGGCAGAGCGTTGCCCTGTCCTTTGGTGAATACGACTGTGGCCCGCCGCCTGTTCCTCCATTCGAATGAACTCGCGCCGAGGCTTCGAGCTTGGTGGGTCTGGGAAAACGAGTTTCAAGTACTTGGCGAGCCGTCCTGCATCCAGCATGTCTTTTGCCATCCCCTTGATCACACGCTCGATCTCTTCGTATTCCGTGTTTATGAGGTGAAGATTTCGTCGCACTCCTTCCAGACGTTCCTTGATGTCGCGTGTATGCGGTACTCGGAGCGCCCGTTCGCCCTCCTGAAGCGCCATGGTCAGGGTGTTATGGCAAACGACGCGCGTCGGAGTGAACTTGATCTGAACGCTGCTACTCGCGTCGTGGGAATTAGTCAGTAGAAGATACTTGTGGGTGATATCGCCATCCGCGACCTTGATGTCAGTAGGCAACTTCGCCAACAGCCAGATCCGGCGCCCTTCATCTAGGGCTCCAGCCGTGTGGTAGATGGCCGCGCCCTCCCCAACAATTGGATCGAAGAACTCGAACGCCTCATTGTTCTGCATTGGCGTGTAGTCCCGACCGACGACTCCGAACGTTGGGCACTTCTCTTGCCCCCACAAGTGGGCTGGTACAACCGTGAACTTATCATCGATCGGGTATGCGACGCCGTCACCCCATGCGTACAGCGGCACTTTCTTGACGGTCCAGTCCAAGTGCGCCGCCTTTATTGCCTCCGCTGCGGTAGCTGGATGCTCCAATTTAGTGCCAAGCCCATGCCATGGATCCTGGCCGACGTACATCATGGCGGCCTTGCCGTCTTCGACATAGATCCTGTGTGCCATCTTCAGAGCGTCGGTACATCTGAATTATACCGAGCTTGTTACTCATATTCTGTAGACCAATAGAGTGCAAGCCCAGATGATGGGGCTTGAAATCCGAGGACACGATCGTCAGGAATCTGGCGCTCCGAATCCGCAAGCTGCGTCACGACAAGGGCTGGTCACAGGAGCGACTTGCGGAGGAGGCCCATATACACCGCACGTACCTCGGCGGGATCGAGGTGGCGCGACGTAACCCTTCCCTGCGAAACCTAATCCGGATCGCTCTGGCACTCGGGACTACGATGGCAGGATTGTTTGAAGAGCGGAAGTGATAGCAGTCACTTATCTGTTTGCTCCGGGCTCTTGCCCTTCTTTGCGATCTTCCAGCGGGTGGCAGCGGCTTGCCGAGCTACTTCTGATCGCTTTTCAGGAGTAAGTTTTTCCATCCGCGCTTTTCCACTAGCCTTGCCGCCTTTGCGACCTATCTTTGCCAAGTACTCCGACACTGCACTTTTGCGGGCCAAGTCTTAATGCTAAAGCCGTTTCGGGAAAACTTCAATAAACATATTGACATGCTGAAGCGGAGTCGGCATACTGTTTTTTATGCTGAAGCTGGCTCAGCATAGCCGACTCGGCCCGAGTTCCATAAGGAGTGCCGATTGAAAGCAGCCATTTACGCGCGCGTCTCGACTACGGAGCAGACGAACACAATTCAGGTCCGAGAGCTGCGAGATTACGTCGAGCGCCGCGGCTGGACCCTAAGCGACGTCTACCAGGACCAGATGAGTGGGGCGAAAGCCTGCCGTCCCGGACTAGATCAATTGATAGCAGATGCCCGGCGGCGGAAATTCGACGTGGTAATCGTCTGGAAGCTTGATCGTTTTGGGCGCTCGCTAGTGCACTGCGTTTCGGGGATCCAGGAATTGGCGAGCCTTGAATTCGTTTCATCGCCACCTCCCAGGGTCTCGATACTGACGAGTCCAACCCGGCTAGCAAGCTACTGATGCACATCCTCGCGGCAGTAGCTCAATTCGAGCGTGAACTGATTCGCGAACGGGTGAGCGCCGGCATGAGAGCGGCCAAGGCGCACGGAACCAAAACCGGGAACACCATAGGGCGGCCGCGCCGGATCTTCAATCGCGATGAAGTGATCCGGTTGCGCGAAACTGGGCTCTCAATTGAAAAGATACCAGCCGGATGAGCATCGGTGTTGGGACTGTGGTTCGAGTCCTTCAGACGGTCGGTAACGTCCAAAATCACCTCGCCTAGCGAACGCAAGGCAGGCCTGACCTAGTCGGGCCTTCGACTTCCAGGCGTAGATCGTGTGCTTGGACACACCGCATTCCCGTGCCACATCCTCCACCGCTCGGCCCGCTTCCACCTGTTTCAGCGCGGCGATGATCTGCGCCTCGCTGTGCCTGCTTTTGCCCATTGCGTTTCCCCTTTCATTCGTCCGAAATCGTACTCCATTTCGGACGGATTCAGGGGTTCACGTCAAGGTAGATGGTTGGCGATAGTCGAGGGCAGCTGTAGCGGTGTGGCTAGATTGACGCGGGCGTTCGTTCCGATTTGATAGCCGATGACTTTCCCATTCTGTAAGAAGAACTGGTAGGCGGAACCGAATGCGATATGCGTGTTATCTGCAATAACTGCCAATTTGTCCGGAGCAGCTGTAAAGGAAGTGTAGAAGAAAATCTGGTTCGTCAGCCAGTTCGTGAAAACCCCTGCCAAGTAGAGGAACGACAGAATTTGACCTGGGTCACCGGATTGTAAAGCGGCATTCATACGATAATAGCTATTGTCTTCCCACGAAATGAACAATTCGGTGAAGTCGTAGAGTGAAGTTACAAATGGTGGATGCAAGGGTATGGCGTGCCATTCTTGTTGTTGCTGCGCAGAAAGTTGGTTCCATGTGAAATCCATCATACTTTCCCGGAGGTTAAGGTTCCGCCTGCGTATTCGCGCTGGCTTGCGCCAGAAGATCATTTTGTAGAAACTCGTTGACCGCTTCCGCCGTTTGTTCCGCTTGGCGCGCACTCACCGCCTCCCGTGTGCTGACCACGATGCCGGCAACCTTGCGCTGCTTCGAAGTCTTCGTTGTTTAGGTGTTGCCGTTCGGCGGACGCTGAGCGTTCGAGATCCGGCTGCTAAAGAAGAAAGCATTACTGTTCGGCCGGTCCGGATTGGTACCGGCGCGGTAAACGGCAACACCATTCGGTTCCCGTATTCTTCTGTTATCACCAGGCGAACTGAGCGTAAGTCGTTGGCCGTGCACAGCCGCCATCTCGGCAGCACAAGAATGCGAGCTCTGGGTAGTCGAGCAATGGAGAAAAGGCCTGAGGCGGACAGTTCACTCCGGCCTACTTGCTCTTAAAGCGTCACTTGGTTCGACGCTCCGGGCCTACGCGATCGAAAGGATCACCTGCGGCTGGCTATCGTTCGTCGTCGTTCTTGGCCTAGCTGCCCAACTCGTGTTGGGGGCTTGGTGGGTCGATTCCTTGGCGTCGCTCGCCATCGTCTACTTCTTAATAAAAGAGGGGCATGAAGCCTGGGTAGGTGACGAATGCTGCTGCGATTGAGCACGGCCACAGCGGGCCATTTTGTCGCCCATAGAAAACAAGTTAGCCCGCGCATACAGACCCATACAAACAGCACGCCGGCGCATAAAAAAGTCATGAAGAATAACATGGCGCGGCATTTGGAACGCAGTAGGTTGTTTATGCCTTTTTCACCGGTTAGGGGGCACACTCCTAGTTATTATGAGTGGCCCCGCAATCGTGCGCTCTTCCTGCCCGGCACTTATCGTGTTACTCGCATCGTCGACATTGCCCGGCCAATCGGTACCTACGAAGGCAAATTTTCGAAGCAACACCCAAATGGTGTTAATTCCCGTTACCGTCACGGATCGGAACGCCAGAACAGTAATGGGTCTGCACGCGGAGGATTTTTCGGTTTTCGACAACGGTACGCCACAGCCCATTCGCTCTTTTACAAGCGAAGATACACCGAGCTCGGTGGCGTTGGTGCTGGACGTAAGCGGTAGCATGCGCGATTCACTTACTACCGCCAAAAGCGCGGCGCAGGCCTTTTTTCAGACAGCCAATCAGTACGACGAATTTCTGTTATTGACTGTATCTACCGAGCCGCAGGCGTTGTCGAACTTCACGACCGATATAGCCGATATTCAAGAGAAGATCGGCTATACCAAACCCGCCGGTATGACAGCGTTAATCGACACCGTTTATCTGGGCATGAACCGCATGCGAAAGGCCAACCAGCCCCGCCGAGCCATACTAGTCGTTTCAGACGGAATCGACAACTACAGCCGGTACTCGGAGAGTGAATTGTTACGCGTAGCTCTTGAAGCGGACGTCCAAATCTATACTATCGTCGTGCCCACCACCTCCGGCGGTGTAAGTACGGCTGCGCCCTATGTCCCGCGCATGGCAGCAAAACCGTGGGATCAAGCCCGGGATCGCCAGGGACCTTCCATGCTCGAAAAACTTTCCGAGAAGACCGGCGGCCTCTGTCTGCGTGTTCGCCGTGGAAACGAAGCAACAGAGGCGGCTACAAAGGTTGGCCAAGCGCTTCGGAACCAGTATGTCATTGGCTACCAGCCGCCGGAAAACGACAACTCGGGTAGGTGGCATCGCGTAAAAGTGAAATCACGCTTGCCGAAGGTAAACATTTACGCTCGGACCGGGTACTACGCGGAATAAAACAACCGGTTTTAAGTTCCCTATGAGACAGCTGCGAGCTAGCGGCGCTCGTGTAAGTTACAATTCCAGCTTGCCCTGAAAATCCATCTGACTTACATCGAAGCTGTAATCCACAAGCACGCGGCCGATGTGAGCTTCGAATCGGACCAACATATCGCGTTTGCTGATTTCCGCAGACGGCGAGAATAGGTACGCGACCACCAGGCCGTCTTCCCGCTGAAAGACCTCAACCCTAACGGGCTTGACATCTTTTTTACCCTCCCGCTTTAAGAATGCTTCTTCCTTCAGAGGATCTCCCAGTTTTTTCGGATCCTGCTTGAAGTAGGTGCCCGGCACACCATACACGGCAATCAAATAGCCTTCGCCGCCCAGCGTGGGAGGCTCGATTTCACCCGTCTTCAGTTCCGCAAGGCGAATGGGAAGCGCACTCTCCCAACGAACGGTCACAGTCAAGGGCTGAACCCGAGAACGCGGGCTACGTTCACTGGGACCCTCTGGCGTCAAAATATTTGGCTTGACTTTTAGCCCTCGATTATCTTTGTCAACGCCCTCAAATCCGACGCCCTTAGGCTGCCCCATCTGGCCGCCTTCGCGGAGTTGGTCCTCGGTCGGGCGTGGGCCGATGAGGGCTGGGACCACCTTCGCCCAAGGCGACGAAGCAAGGATTTGTTTGGCGTCCTCTATTGTCCATTGGCCGGGTGGTTTAGCCTTCCAGGACTGGCCGACAGCGGGAAATTGCGGGGCCAAAAGAGCTATTACCCACAAGAATCGCATCACGCCACCACTCGTTTCAGCTGATCGCGCGCCTGACTTACCATGCCTAAGTACCTCCTGGATAACTCGTGTACCCACCCTCGCTCTCGCCTCTTGATGGCATCCGGATGAATCAGATGCCGGCCGATACCGAGAGCGACCGCACCGGCAAGTATAAAGTCGGTGGCGTTTTGTTGGTCCACGCCCCCGGAAGCAATTAGTGGGATGTCCGGGAACGGCAATTTCAGGCTCTTGATATAGCTCGGACCACCGTTTGCAAAACAAGGGAAGATTTTCACGAAATCGGCCCCAGCTTTCCAGGCGGCCATAACCTCGGTCGGAGTTAGAGCGCCGGGGAACACCAGGACATCGCGGCCCGCGGCAAAGTGAACGATATCGGAATCGAGTCCCGGGGTGGTTAGAAAAACGGCGCCTGCATCCAGACAGCGACGGGCAGTATCCAAGTAAAGAACGGTTCCCGCTCCGACGACCATTCCGGTGTTCTGTCGAACCAGTTCGCGAATCACGTCCACCGCACCTGGGATCGTCATGGTAACTTCCACAATCGGAATGCCGGCGCTGCATACCGCTTCTGCGGCGAACAGCGCGTCATCAGCAGTCGACACGCGAATGCCGGGAATGACTCCGATCTCCTCAATCCGCGTCCGAGCTTGGGATTTTGTCATCTTGCTTTAGATTGCCTCGCTAAATTCGCCTTCCGCCTGGGGCAGCACATCCGTTGGACCGGCCATCCAAACATACAGAGTTGGAAGCAAGAATATATTGATCAACAACGCACCCAACAGGCCGCCGACGATTACGATCGCAAAGGGCCGCTGCGAATCAGAGCCAATGCCGTGCGAAGTAGCGGCGGGTAGCAACCCGAGTGTTGCCACGAGCATGGTCATCATAATGGGACGAAGCCGAAGAGTCGCGCCTTGCATCGCCGAATCGAGTATCGTGTGGCCACGCACGCGCAGCTGATTGATGTACTCGACCATGATCACGCCCACCTGGACCGAAACACCGAACAAGGCCAGGAATCCGACTCCGGAAGACACGCTAAGATTAGTTTTGGTGAGAGCCAACGCCACCAGGCCGCCCACGGGCGCCATCGCCACGTTCACCAGAATGAGCGAGGCCCATTTCATCGACTTAAACATCGAATAGAGGATAAAGAAGATGAGCAGAAGCGTAAGTGGAATGATGAGCGCCAACCGGCGCTGTGCGCGCTGCTGCGATTCGTATTCGCCGGCCCAGTCGATGTGGTAACCCGGCGGCAGTTGCACCTGCGCATTGACCTTCTTGATAGCTTCCTCAACTGCTCCGCCAAGATCGCGTCCGCGCACGCTGTACTTAATCGCCACGTAGCGCTGGTTGGCCTCACGATAAATTTCCGAGGCCCCGTCGGCCATCCGGATATTGGTCAGTTGAGCGAGGGAAACGCGCTCGCCGCTCGGAGACAGCAGGCGGATACTTTCGATCGCTTCGGGGCGATCACGAAATTGCGGCAGATAACGCAGGACAAGATCGTAGCGCTGCTCTCCTTGAAGCACTTGCGTTAAGGCAGCACCGCCGACCGCAGTTTGAACGGCATCCTGTACATCGGCGACGTTTATCTGATAGCGAGCCGACTTCTGACGGTCCAATGTGACGGTTAAATTCGGCTGTCCGATCACACGAAAAAGTCCGAGATCCTCAACACCTGGAATCGACCGCATGATTGCTACGATCTGGTCGCCTTTGGCTTCCAGAGTCTTCAGATCGTCGCCAACGATCTTGATGGCGAGTTCACCTTTGACCCCGCTCACAGCCTCTTCCATGTTGTCGGCGATCGGCTGCGAAAAATTCCAGATTGCGCCGGGGATTTTCTCGAGTTCGCGGTTCATCGCCGCAATAAGTTCATCTTTATTCTGATGGTACGCGGGGCGCCATTCTTCCTTGGGCTTCAAATCGACGAAGTACTCGGTATTGAAAAAACCAGTCGTGTCAGTTCCGTCATCTGGCCGCCCCACTTGGCTGGTGCACTGGGGGACCTCGGGGAACGAGCAAAGCACGATTCGCGCCCGGTTCGCTACAGCAATTCCTTGGGCTTGGCTGGTGCTGGGCGCTAGCGTGCCGCGCACCCAGATGGCGCCTTCGTCCAAGTGCGGAAGAAATTCGGAACCAAGCACCCAACCGGCTAGATAGACGCCAAACAAGAGTCCGGCTGTCGCGGCCGACAAAGTGACCCACCGCCACCCGATGGCCAATCGCAAAACGGCGCGATAGCGCGCAGTCAGAAAAGCCATCACTGGGTTGTGCCATTCGCGAGTCCCCTTCCGGAACAGAAAACTGGAGAGCACGGGCGTCAGCAGCATCGAGAACATCAATGCTCCCAGCAGCGCAAACGCCACCGTCCAGGCCATCGGTTTGAACAAGCGGCCTTCCACCCGCTGCAAGGTGAAAATGGGCAGGTACGCCGTAATAATAATGCCGATGGCGTAAAACACCGGCCGCTGCACTTCGTGGGCCGACTGCCGTATTCTTTCAAGCACCGTTCTGTTGTCCCCCTGGCGAGGATGAGACAAATGGCGAACTATGTTCTCTACCATGACCACTGCGCCATCGACGACCATGCCGAAATCGAGGGCACCGAGCGAGAGAAGGTTCGCTGGAATATGCCGAAGCTGCAGGCAAGTGGCGGCAAACAGCAGGGAAAACGGAATGGTCAATGCCACGATCAGGGCGCCGCGCGCGTTGCCCAGAAAGAGAAACAGAATGACGACTACCAGGATGATGCCTTCGGTCAAGTTATGAAGAACCGTGTGCGTTGTGTAATGAACCAGGTCGCTGCGATCGAGAAAAGGAATCACCTTCACGCCGCGCGGGAGAATGTGGTTATTCAGTTCGTCTACTTTCTTGTGAATCGCTTGCAGGGTCGAGTCGGAGTCGGCGCCTTTGCGCAAAAGCACGATCCCCGAGACCACATCGTCGTTGTCAATAATAGTGCCGTTCGAAAGATGCCTGGCGCGTGCAAATTGTCCCAGCCGGATCTTGGGGCCTTGGGCGACTTCGCCGATATCGCTCACATGCAACGGCGTGCCGTTCTTTGAGAACAGCACGGTATTCTCGATATCGTGAACGTTCTTTACTAAGCCGATTTCTGCAACATTCACCTGCTGCAGCCCCACTGAGATAAAGCTGCCTCCGGCATTGGCATTGTTATTCGTTAGTTGTTGCTCGACTTGGGCGATACTCAGTCCATATGAGATCAGCTTATTCGGGTCGATACGGACCTGATACTCGCGCGTGGGGCCACCGAAACTCGCGACATCGACCACGTTCGGCACCGATTTGAACTGCTTTTCGATGATCCAGTCTTCGATCGATTTCAGCTCCATGACATCGTAGGCCGGATTCGTGCTGTGCAACGTGAAGAAGTAGATCTGACCTACCGGGCTCCAGTCGGTGCCGATCTGCGGCGAGACACCACTCGGTAAACTCAGTTGCGCGAGCCGTTCGAGTACTTTTTCCCGGTTCCAGTCGTTCTCAGAGTCGTCGTCAAAGGTGAGTTTCAGATCGGATAGGCCGAACAGCGAGAAAGACCGCAGCGCGGTGAGGTGCGGAATGCCGTTCATTACGGTCTCAATCGGGACCGTAACCTGCTGCTCGATTTGTTCCGCGGTAATGCCAGGCCATTGGCTGATGATTTCGACATAGTTGTTGGCTACGTCCGGATATGCTTCCACCGGGAGCTGATGGAACGATATGGCGCCCCAAGCGAACAACAGGATTGCAAAGGCCAGAACGACAAACCGGTTATTCAACGCGAAATCGATCAGACGGTGAATCATCGTGCTTTTTATTGCTCCACGGTGCTTTGCAGGACCAAAGCGTTCGCGACCACACGATCACCCGGACGTAGCCCCGACTTGAGTTCTTGCAGATGGTTCGCGAGTTGTTCGCCCGCTACTACTTCCAGCCTCCGGAAATGATTCTGGTCGACGGGAGTGTACACCCAATCGCGGTCGTGCAAATGCAGAATCGCAGCGGGGGGGACAGCAGCGTGCTTGTCCATCGTTTGGTCGTGAAATGTCGCGGTGACAAACATCCCGACCCGCATAAAACCGGGATTTTCTACTTCCAGCCGCACCTTGGCCGTGCGAATATTGGGATCGACAATGGGCAGGATATTGCTGATCCGGCCTTTCAAAACGCGGTCTGGATAGGCAGCCAAATGAATGTCGGCGTACTCGCCGGGATGAACCTGCGCCATGTTGTTCTCATAGACGTCACAGATAATCCAGACGTGCGACAGGTCGGAAATCGTAAATGGATTGGGTGGGGTGAGCGCCTGGACGCCGGATTGATCCGTGATCTGCTGGTCTGTAATGGTCCCGGACACCGGCGCAAACACCTCGACGATTCCCGAAGGGTGGTCCGGATCGGACCCGAGCAGCCGCAGATGCTCGATCGCGGTCTCGGTGTCGACCTTAGCATTGGCTAATGCGGTCCGGGCGGCGACTTGTGCATTTTGGGCAACTTCGAAGGCGCTTTTGGGAATCGCTCCGTTCTCAAACAGAAGCTTGGCGCGATCGAGTTGAATCGTGGCGAGGCGTTCGTTGTCAACCGCGAGTTGCTCACTTTTGACCGCCTTGCGGTAATCCGAATAAGCACCCGCGATATCGTTGCTGCGGACCTTGAACAGCAGCTGACCCTTCTTGACGGAGTCGCCTAAACGGGCGTCGATTTCGATAATGCGCCCGGTTGCGAGCGACGGAACGGGCACTTGTCGCGAAACGTCGGGACCCACCAAGCCGGTGACAGTCAACTCAGGAGCGGCAACATACTCGGCCGCCGTCACCAGTGGAAACTGCTCGGGGTGGTCCACGTTGAAGTTATTGGCGTCCAGATCGGGCACAACGACCGCCGGCATGGGACCGGTGCTGGCCTTGAGATCCTCCTGGGCGGAAACTTTTCTTTCGCACGCTGACAGAATCAAAACGAAGCTGGCGAGCACGGCCACTTCAAGCACAATTGCGGGTTTCATAGTAGGACCTCCCGCCCGACGGCCATGTTCATCTGGGCCGCGGCAGTTAAATACGAGCCGACCAGGTTGAGATAGGCCAGCCGGGTGTCGCGATACGATTTCTCAGCATCCAGGAAGTCCAACAACGAGGCGCCGCCGTTTTGATAAGAAAAGGACATCCGGTTCCGAACATCGGCTGCCAGTTCGAGGTATCGCTCCTTATACGCCTTCAGCAAATTCAAGGCGCTTTGTATGGACACGTAAGCCGAATCAACATCGTTAAACACTTGTGCTTCGGCTGCCTCACGAAGCCGCTCATTGCGTGTGACGTCCAGCTGGGTACGCGCTTTCTCGCCCTGATTGCGGTCGAAAATTCGCAGCGGAATGCTGATGCTTCCGCCTAGTGTCTCGTTTGCAAACGAGTTGGCGAAGGAAGGGTTGTGAGAATACCAGACGCTGAAGGTCGGGTCTGCCGACCCGTTAGCCCCGGCAAGCTGGTGATTCACCTTCGCCAGCTCAAGGTTTTGCGCCGCGGCTTTCAAATCCGGCCGCGTTTCCAGGGCGAGCTTCTGAAATTCATCCAATGGCAGTAACCGGTCGTTATATTCGAAACGGCCATTCACATCAAACTGCTCGATCGGCGTACGCTCATTCAGTAGCATCAGGAGCTGAATCTTGGCGGTTCGCAAATTCACGAGCGCGTTTTCAAAGTCGGATTCGAACTGCACGCGTTGCAGTTCCATTCGGTTTAGATCAGCCAGGGCCAGGTCTCCGGCCCGAAAGCGGGTGCGATTGACCCCCAGTTCGCGGTCCCAATACGCTAAATTGTCCTGGGCGTTTTCCAGCACCGCTTTGGCTTGTAACGTCTGTACAAAGGCATTCCGCAGATTGAACAGCAATGCGCGCGCTTGATCCTGGTAGGTTGATGAAGCGATGTCGGTGGATTTTTGGGCGCTTTCCAGCCGCAGTTCACGCTTGTGCCGCCTCTCGTGCAGATAGCTAACGGCGGGTGTTTCCACTACACCACTGAAGGGGCGCCACACACCCTGGTTGGGGCTGATCTGAAAACCGTCCGCCGCAAAACTGAAATCGGGGTTCGGCCGCAGATAAGCGGTGACCTCGGCGGCCCGTGCCTCATCGATATTGAATTGCGCGGCCTTCAGCGTCGGATTCGTCGCTTCGAACTTATATCTGATTTGCTGCCAACTGAAGCTCTGCTGCGCCCGCAGCGGAATGCTTACACATGCCGCCACGCAGAAAAACAACAGCGGCGGCATGGGCACACGTAGTCTCATCAAAGTCCTCGCGCGGTACAATCGCATCGGTCCTTTCTTAGAAAACAAGCTTCGAAGAGCAGGCCCGCGATCCGGTGGACCACGGCTAAGAGCAGCACCAGCGATGACCGCGTTCAGCTCCAAGATTCAAATCTCTGTTCCGAGCACGCTTGGGATTTGTAGTTGAGATGCAGGGAAAACGCGCTATGGCGGCAAGGCAGACGGAAATGACGCGGTAGACGCGGACGCGATAACTCGCACCAACGGCCGTACCTCGCTGCCGCCACGCCTCACACACTACCGCCGTGGTGCAATAGGGCCCAGGTACGGTTCGGAACGGTGTCGATAAACATAACGTCAGAACAAATCGAACACGGTCTCAACTGGAGGTTTTCCAACTGTCCATCAGCAGCAGTTGCTTCACCTCGCTCTGGCCAAGCGCAAGCCGGTCTTTCTGCTTGGGGACCGACGCCCTTTGTGCAAAGGCGCCGGTCCCAACGAGGATAGTAAGTACCACCATGGCAAAAACAGACAGCGCGATCCGAATTCTCGGGGTTACTTTCATCTGGTGAACCGTCCGAATCAGAACTTAACCATTACGCCGAAACCCAGAGAAGAAGTGCTTTTGCGAAGATCGGGGAACCACACCGAACCAGCCCCGCCGCAAGCCGCGGTCGCCGCAGTGAGATCAGCCGTCCCCGCGGACGCCCCGCTGTTGCAGGTGTAGTATTGAGGCAGCCCGTTGTTTCCGCCAGGCGGCGTGATGCCCTGACGTCCCGAAAAGTACGGAACATTGGAGTGGCGATAGCCCACCTCAGCCCACCAGGTTATGTATTGCTTCGGCATGTAGTGGAACGTGACCGTACCGTCGTACATTTTCCCCGTCTGGCCCGGCAATTGGGGGAAATAGGCGCTGCCGACAGCGGACCACGCACCGTCAATAGGAGGAAGCAGCGTGAGATAGCGTCCGGTGTTGTTCATCTGGCCGCCACCCAAGGTGACCGCGAATAAGTCCTTGTGCCACCAGATGCGGTCGTAAGCCATCCAGCCTAAGAACGAACTCTTGTTCGGGCCGCCATGACAGGTGATTCCGCCCCCGTACTGGCAGCCAGCGTCGGCCGTGATGGAAAACGCCATTTTGTCGATGCCCGTGGGTTTATCCGGCTGGTTGTAGTACCTGACCTCGATGCTGTCATCGGTGTGGATACGCTGCGTCTTGGGGAGCCCCAAGTTGTCTTGGCCATAGCCATATTGGTTGGCAACCAGCTTGAACCACTCCTTGGGCATCCATAACAGCTGTCCTCCCAATCCGGGATGAGAGTTGAACTTGGCATAGGATTGCCAGCCATTGATGATCCAGGGCTCGATCTTCAATTTATTCGTTGGGAACCACTGGATTCGGACGCCCTCAAAAAACCACGGCGTGTTCGACGACACATAGGATGGCTGGTAGGTCCAGTTATCAAAGTTGTAATAACTGAACAGGCCTACGTAGGACACAAAAATTCCTGCGTCAACGTTGAGTCCGTGTTGAACGTTGAAATGATACCCGCCCCAAGCTTCCGAGACATACTTGAAGGCACTCTGGAGGTCCCACTGACCGACTCCGCCGTAATTGCCTCCAGCAGAGCCCGTTGCTGAGCTGGCGTCGTTGCGTGGCGTAGTGGTCGCGAACAAGCCGTTCATAAACATAATCCGGCCGCGAACGTTTTGCCAGTGGAAGTCGCCGCCAATGCCGATGTCCTCTATCTGAAATTCGCCGTTGCGGAACTCCTCTGTCGATCCGCCCATGGTATGGTCCTTGGGCTGATTGAAATCATTAATGAAGTTCGTGTCGAAACGAATTTCGGGTGTGAAGAACGGCGTGTCGAGCACCACGTCTTTATTGCGGGGCGTGCCGTTCAGCCAGGTGAAGTCGGCATACGCGAATGGCGTTTGGAGATCCACCGCCGGGGGCGCGGGCGCCTGGTTCTGAGGACTCGCCGCCGCTGCGGCTGCTGCTGTACTCTCCGGCAATGCCGAAGAGCTCTGCGGTTTGGCCGCCGCGGCAACGGTCTTGGTGGGATCGGGCTTCTGAAGAGTTCCGACCAGGACGGGAATCTGGCTCGGATCTTTCGATGTAGTCGCCAGCAGCGTGCTGGCCTTCGCGGCATTCACAGCCGCGGTTGCCTGATTGGTTTCCTCTTTCTTCTGCTTCAGCTCTGATTCGAGCTGCTGGATCCGCGCCTGCATCGCATCCATGCCTTCTTTCATGGTCAGGAACTGCTGCCGCAACAGTTGCAGCTTTTTGGCGACCGGATCATTTGAATCCGCTGTTGCGTCCGTTGGTGCTTTTGGCGCTTCGTTCACGGCAGGCTCTTGGGCGAAGGCATTCTGTGCCACTGGAATTAGCCCAAGATACGCCGCTAGTATCAAAACGCCACGACGTTTACTAACAATCTTTGTTTCGAAAATCATTTTTTCCCTCGCGTTTGAAGTTGGCACTGCGTTCGAAGCTCGTTGTGCGCGCACTAGCGCCGCCACAAAACGAGGTGAACGGCTGCCTGCATCAGGGTTCGTCGCACGATCTCACAACTTTTGCTGCTAACCTCACGTTCAAGCGCATCGGCCGTGCGCAATCCAGACTGCTGCACAATTGCGCAGCGGATTACGATGCCTCACGTGCCCTGATGTCTGCTTCGAATATCAGTATTGGGGTGCCGTCATAAAAAAGGCATAAAGGTAACGCCCGACAAAATGCCGCTTCCGATGCCGCTCGCGCGGCTATCGCATAATCCGTTGTACCGGCGCATCTTAAAAATCCCCGTGCGATTCGATTCGAGTTTTTGATACCCCCTATAGAGAGTTTCAATGCGGGCGCCGCTTACCGGCCATCAACGTTCCTGGCCTGGAAATACAGCCTCGGACAGCCCGTTCTGGCGGGTTTAGAATCATAAATATGTAGTTCAGGAGGTCTGAACGTGCCGGCATCAACCTGGAAATCAGCGGCGCTCGCTTTTGCCCTTTTGTCTGGACCTTGCGCGGGACTGTACGCACAGACTCTGAGGCCGTCAGGTAACATAAACCCCGCTTCTCCCGGGTGGCCGTTCGGTCCGCCCCACCACCGCGTCACGCTGGAAGGTATTCTGGCCCACGCGGATTCCGAGATGGTATCCGTTGCGCTTCCTGACGAGCGCATTATTCGCTTTCGCGTTGACCACAGGACGCAGTACAAAACGGGGGCCGCTTCGCAAGAACTCGCTGCATTCCACGTCACCGATGTAGTCAGCATCGATTCGGAAGTGGACGGCAAAGGCTACCTGGTGGCGAAATCGATCCGTTTCGTCCGGAATAGTTCTCCCGAAGAACGCGGCCGGGTGCTTCACAGCCCTGAACTGTTGCAGGACTGGACTGAGAACTTGCTCCGCCCGGACCAATCTACTGGTGCAAGCGCGGCCGACGATCGACGGCTGAGCTCTGTCGATAAGCCGAACCCTATTTTCGATCGTCCCGAGAACGGTCCCTCTCTCCAGCGCGCTGACTACCGCGGCGAGAGCCATCGTGGGACCGGCAACAGCACCGATTCAGACCTCATTCCCTTCGTTCGTAGAAAAGTGAACGAAGCCTTCGAGAGCTTGCCAAGTCTTCGCGCTCGTGAGGTAACTAGTCTGTTCCATAGCACCTCCAATCCCGTAAAGTGGATTCCCGACAATGTCGTGTCTGCGGAAATCGCCTATGAAGAGGACCGGGAATCGTACAGCGACATTCAAATTGACGGCAAGCGGCCGGCCGATGCTCCCGATACCGGCACGTCAGACTACATGCGCTCCATGGATAAGGCCTGGAGCACCGGCGATTTCGAAACGATTGCGCACTGCATCTTTTCCGATTTACAAGATGCGGATTTCCATCTAGTGGGAACAGAACACAACCAACCGGATGTTAGCATTTACAAGTTCGAAGGCGGCCGTAATTCGACGTGTTTGGGACTGAAGTTCCGATCCGAGATCGCCTATCCCGCGTACAAAGGATTGATGAAGGTCAGACGTCAGACCCACGAAGTCCTTCACGTTGAACTCGAGGCTGTGGATGTTCCTGAAGCATTTCCGCTTGATCGGGCCGAGCGCTCGATTGATTTTGGGACAGTTCAAATCGGAAACAATCAGTACCTGCTTCCGGCCACCGGATACTGGTTCGGCTGCTTCCGGAATTCTTATTCGTGCTTCCTCAATCGAATCGACTTCCGAGACTACCGGCGTTTCGAAGCGGATTCCAGAGTCGAGTTTGGGAAATAGCTACTGCCGAGCGGCCCTTACGAATTGCTGCAATGGTACTGCATACTCGGATTAGCTTCATGTTGTGGCAGGCCTTCGGTTTCGGCCAGTGTGCCAAAAGCTCCGCGATCAACGGCCTCGGCTGACGGAATGTGCTGGACATAACCCATGTCCACGGCGCGCCGCTTCCAGGTGTTGAGGATCTGCTGGACGCGCTGCCGAATTAGCCCGTAACGGGCCGCGATGTCCATGCATGACCAACCCAAGACAAAATAAAGCTGCACCAATTTTTGTTGTAAGTCCGGCCGGTCATGTTTTTCAAACACCGGCACCTGCGCGGGGAAACTGATGCTGTTGGATCGAATGGCTTCCCGGAGCCGGTTGAGGCTCATTACATGAATATTCGGCTCCTGGTCACGATGCGGAACACGCCTGGATTCCATGGGCTCGCCTGTTCCGTATTCTGCCGGGAGAACCATAAAAAAGGTATAAACACGCGAAGCTTTATGAGTTCTCGGATACGCCGGCAGTCTGATCGGGATCGCAGGGATTGCGAAAACGGTAGCCTACCCACGGCTCGGTAAGAATGTATTGCGGGCGGGCGGGATCATCTTCGATCTTCTTTCGAAGCATCCGGACATAAGTCCGTAAGTACTCCATTTCGCCTCCGTATTCCGGTCCCCAAACGCCGCGCAGCAAGGCTACATGAGTCACTGGCGCGCCCTGATGCTTCATCATGTACGTGATCAGATCAAATTCTTTGGGAGAGAGGCGGATCTCCTCAGCGCCCTTCCACAGCATCCGGCGACTCACATCCAGCCGGAGTTCACCGGCCTCGATAACCGCCGATTCCTCGGCCGAGTTATTGCTGTGTGTGCGCCGAAGCACCGCGCGCAGACGAGCTACCAACTCCCGAAACTGGAACGGCTTGGTGACATAATCGTCAGCTCCCGCTTCGAGCGCCCGGACCTTGTCCTCCTCTGCATCGCGCACTGTGACCATTAATGATGCCGGTACGGGGCGCCAGCGCGCGAATCTGCCGGCAAGCGTCAAATCCGCTTACACCAGGCATGTTGACATCCAGCAAAATGAGGTCGAACCTGCGCTGCGTCACGACTTCCAAAGCATCGCCGCCCGTAGTGGCCTCTTCGACAGTAAATCCATTGGCCGCCAGGGAAGAACGGATGACCTTCCGAAGGGCGGCTTCGTCGTCCACTACCAGAACGCTAAACTGCTGCTGCGTACTCACTGCGTTCATTGTCGGGAACCGGCAATCGGAGCCGGAATGCCACTCCTTCCGATGTTTCAGCGTCCAAATCGAGGTTGCCCCCCAGCGCCAGTGCGATCTTTCGCGCCACGAACAGTCCTAGCCCCGAGCCCGGCACCTCTCGCCGGGCGTTGGCGCCTCTGTAGTAACGATCGAAAATCTTGCCGCACTCAGCGGCCGGAATCGGATTTCCGGAATTCATTACGCGGATCGCAACGTAGTCGTCCTCGCGGACGACGCTAAGTGTAATCCTCGAGCCGGTCGCCGAATACTTGCATGCGTTATCGAGTAGCTGGCTAACGGCGAGCCGAACGAGTTCCGCGTCCGCCAGCGCTTCGGCGCTGCCGCATTTGTTGATGACTACAATCGTGTGGCTGTCAGAGAGGCGTTTATAGTACTCCACGGTATCGGCGATCGTCGCACTGAGGTCGATCAGCTCGATCCATGGCTTCACTTCTTCGCGTTCTAGGCGAGCAGTGCGGATCAACCGAGATGTCAAGCGTCCTAACCGTGCGGCTTCCGATTCAACGGTTTCGGCCATCTCACGGTGATGATCCCCTAAGGGGGCGCCCTCGCGAAGCGCGCCCGCGGCGGCCAGAATCGTCGCTAGTGGCGTTTTGAACTCGTGAGCAAGAGCATCTAAAATGGCCGCGCGGTAGGATTCCGATTGCGCGTTGGCGGCAGCGCGGCTGGCGCGAACAAATGCCTGTTGTCGTTCCAGGTGTAATGCGGCGAGAGCCGCGAGCGCACCAGCGGTCAGCTTGGCGTCCCTTAGACCTTCGAATCCTATGGCCCCAGCCATTCGACCGCCGATGCGAATACGCCGGACTGAAAATCTCCGCTCCTCATCGTCTCGATCCCGGCCGTGGATGAACCCTTCTCCGGTCTTCATTTCCAGATCCGGCTGGGGGTGGCCCGCCATGTAAACATCGGCATTTACTGCGTCAAACAAGCACACTGCGGTTACACCAAACACGTGGAGGAACGGCTCCAGAAAGCTGGTGCGGTTAACAATATCCGGTTCCAGTGCAAGTAACTGCTCCGCTAACGAATACAACTGCTCGAAATTCTCCTGTTGCACTCGATATGAATCGGCCTTGGCTCGAACCTTAATCACTAACTGAGTAATTACGAGACCGGTGGCTAAGAACGCTACCAGCGCCAACAGATCGAACGGGCTATAAACCTCCAGAGAAAAGACCGGTGGAGTAAAGAAGTAATCCAAGGAGCCGACTGCAAGAATAGAAACGATGATCGATGCAGACACATCGCCGGCTAAGGACTGGAGCACTAACAACAGCAGAAAGCAAAAGCTTGCTGCGGAAAAATTCAGTCGCAAGGCGAGCGCGATCGAGGTAAGCGCCGCGACGCCCAGGGCGCCAAACGTGCTCCATTTAGCTCGTTGCAACAACCTTTGCATGCGTGTACACGAAGACTGGCACGAACCGTTGCTTCGTATGACTAAGTGTGCATCGCCACCTGTAAAAAAGGCATAAATAGCCTGATGTCCAGCAGCAGATCGATAGTTTTTATAACTTTTTCATGGCTCGCAAGCCGCGGCGCTACACTGTAAACGAATATGCCTGGAACTAGTAGGCGCACCCTCCGAACCTTGGCAACAAACAGCGGATTGGGATTCGCCGCCATCGGGCTTTTCACGTTCGTCGCGCAGCAATTTGGTTTCAATGCCTTACTCGTAAACTGCCTTTATTTCGTCGTAGTTACGCTGATCTCGCTAACGGGCGACTTCATAGCCGCTGCAGTCGTGTCCGTAGCTGCTTTCGGGTGTCTCGACTACTTTTTTGTGCAGCCCCTTTACGCCTTTGCGGTGGCCGATTCGTCGGATCTAGCGGCACTCACGGTCTTTCTTGTGACCGCACTTGTGATTACGCGGCTGGTGTCCAAAGTGCGCTCCGAAGCGCAACATTCTCTTCTCCAGCGGCAACGTTTCGAGCGGCTGTACCAACTCGCGCAACATTTGCTGTTAAGTGGCGCTTTAGGCGAAGAGGCCTTCCTAAGATCGTTTCTCGGGGTTTTTGGTGTTACAGCGGTATGTCTGTTCGACTCCGACGGCGCCCAGATTCGCACCGCCGGAGAGCTGCATAGCGACTTAGCCCAGAAAACCCGCGATGGATACATCATGGGCGTCGAGATAAATGATCCCGTCGAGCGGACAACTGTCCGCCGGCTTGAATTCGCCAGAAGAGTGTCGGGCGCGATCGGGTTTCAAGGGCTGGAAGACCCCGCATTTAACGCAGGCCCGCTGGTAGCGCTTGCTACGACGTTCATCGATCGCACGCGCGCTCTGCGGCAGGCAAACGAGGCCTCAGCCGCCGCACAAGCCGAACAGTACCGGTCGGCCGTCCTCGATGCGCTTGCACACGAATTCAAGACACCTTTGGCGACAATCGTCGCCGCTGCTGGAGCTCTCCCGCAGGTCGGACCACTCTCGCCGGCACAAGCGGAGATGGCCGAAACAGTAGAGAATGAAGCCGGACGCTTGGCTAGTCTGACTTCCAGATTGCTCCGCACGGCTCGCTTGGACCGTGAGGAGATCAGGCCGCGCATGGAGGTCATCGACCTCTCTTCCTTAGTCCACCAGATCACGTTGCAGTACGGGAACCGTTCGCTTGACCGCCGCATCGTTCGTGCTTATCCGCTCGATACCTTTGAAGTGCTCGCCGATTCAGAACTGCTGCGGCTATCGATCGGACAACTCGTCGATAACGCGTGCAAATATTCTTTACCGGGTTCGATGATCACCATCGGAATTGAGCGGCAGGAAGGGGCCGCGGTGATTAGCGTTACCAACAGTAGAAGCTCAATCGCGCCCCATGAACGCCAGCGGATATTTGAGCGCTTCTACCGGGGAACCGATGCAAAGCGCTCCACCTCCGGGTCGGGTTTAGGTCTGTATGTAGCTCGCAAGATCGCCGTCGCGCATGGGGGCACTCTTGAGCTTGACACGCAAAACATACCGGACGCCGGCGTGACGTTTCGTTTGAAATTACCCACTCTGAAAGTCGAAATCGATGATGTCATTCGAGCCAAATAGCGTACTTGTAGTAGACGACGAACCCGCTCTCCGGAAGACTTTGCGAATCTCTCTGGCGGCCAGCGGTTTCGCTGTCGAAGAGGCTCGCAGCGGCGAAGAGGCGCTGGATAGCGTGCAGCAACATCGGTTCGATTTGGTGTTGCTCGATGTGAACATGCCGGGCATCAGCGGCATCGATGCGTGCCGGAAGATCAGAGGAATATCCCCGCACGCCGGCATCATCATGATTACCGTTCGCGATCTGGAGGACGATAAAGTACGGGCTCTGGAGGCTGGTGCGGACGACTACGTCACCAAGCCGTTCAAACTCCGCGAACTAATTGCCCGCCTGCGCGCGGTTCTACGGCGTCTCCGCCTCGCCGAAGCAGCCGAACCGGCGCAATTAGAAGCCGGCATGTTGAGAATGGACATCGAGCAACGCCGGATTTGGCGCGGCGATCAGGAGATTCACCTGTCGCCGAAGGAATTTGATCTGCTCGCATTCATGATGAAACACGTCGGTGCTCCTCTCACGCATGTCAAACTGTTGCGCTCTATCTGGGGCCCTGAGTATGGTGGTGAACTGGAGTATCTGCGCACCTATGTTCGCATGCTCCGCAAGAAGATCGAAACCGATCCCGCAAAACCAGAATACATTCTGACTGAGCCCTGGGTTGGTTATCGATTTCGCGATCCCTTCGATCCTGATTCCATTGCACTCCCCTCCGACACGACTTCTGAGTAGGCACGGGTCAGCACGCTCAGGACGCGAGCGTTGCAATTCTTGTCGCTGAGTCTGGGCTACTTCTTGGAGAATGCTGCGCGAATTGTGACGATTGAGAAGCAGTTGCAGATCCAGCGATCGGCTATGTCAGTCGAAGTGCTCCGCCGAGCGCGTTGATCTGTTCCGTCATGGCAGTTAGAAGTAGCCGCGTTCCGCAGCCGCCTCGATTCGAGTTGTTCATCTGAACAACCGGCGCGCAGACGTTTCAAGTCGATGACTTTTCTCAGGGCTCAATGCTGAACCACATAGAGAAAGACGGCGAAGAAGACGATTAAAGCAAAAAATGCTTCCCAAAACTGAATTCGTTCCGCCCATCTCAGATCGTTAACAAAGTCGCCAAGTGCGTATGGCGTATTCGGTTGCTGCCAAGTCGCTCGGTGGATGATTTTTCGCAGGCGAGATGATAACCGCGCATCGAGTTGGTCGTATTCGCATTGGCTGGACGGAACCTTGCCGATCACCATCGTGCAGAACAGCTCGGCGAGTGCACGAACGAAATCGACGTCCGCATTGGATCCGGATCGGCTTTTGGGCTCCCTTAAGCTAACTTGTCCGTCGAAGTCGATGATGATGTGTTCGGGCGTGAGATTGCTGTAGTGTGCGCCCGGATTGCGAACTGACTTGAGAGCAGCACAAACCCGTAGCAGGACTTGGAGGGCATGGCCAGCGGGCAGATCGCCTGTCGTTGCAAGGATAGACTTTAGAGTCCGTTCTCCGTTAGCGCTGCGGAGGCGGTCTTCATTAACGGTGGTCGGCTGACGGTCCAGATCTGGCTCGGAAGTTTGATCGCGGAGCGGGTTAGAGTCAGGGGCATCGCCGTTTGTAACGGAAGTCGCTGCCACGCGTGTCTGCCGTGCCGCGGGGCTCCTTGGAGTTGCGACCGCTATGGGACCTACTTGAGATCCCAATTCAGATTCCGCAGGTTCATTCTCCTCGGCTGTGAGTGTCACTTCAGAGTACCTCTGTTTCGAAAGTAAGTTGAAACGCATGAAGAAATCCTGCAAAAGGCGTGAAGATTCCGTGAACACCCCACATCTAATTGAATTTCCAATAGATTCCGAAGCATCGAAGTCGGCGAAGGGAGCTACGGATGAGTAGTCGGCAAATTTCTCCTGATCGACGCCGATTACTTCCGGAAATATCTCACAACACCTACGACTTCAGCACGAGTCGCTGGACGTATCCTTCGAGATCTTCCTGAGACAATTGCCCATCGCCAGCCAGCGCCGCCACGCCCGCTAGGGTTTCTGCTGGGGCGGTTCAGGCTCCGGGAGCGCTGTCGTCGGCTGACCTGCCACGATGTACTGCCTCTCGAAATAGCCCACTAGGTTTTCGAGCTGCTCGTCGCTGAGCTTCGATGGATCTCCGTCCCAATTGACTTCGATCTTCTCCGACCACTCCCCAATGTGCTGCGCCGCCGTCTTGCCGATATCGATCAGATCCCGCACGGGCCCCGGATCGTACGTCTCGCGCTTCTCGAAAAACTGATTATCACCACTTCCTACCGAGTGTGTCGTGGCCACGATTAGGCCGGTGGGCAGTGCGGATTCCCCGCGCGACCGACGGTTGATTGCGTCTAAAACCGCGTCCTGCATGCGCTGCAGCATATCCAGGCGCCCCGTTTCGGTGCGCACCATCAGCGTCTCCATGACGTGCGCGCGCCGCCGAAACGCAGCCTGAATAAGCTCGGAGATCCTGGCCGCGATGTAATCATTAGCCATCAGGCGCGAGGCGTTTTGCCGGGCTCCCTTCTCCGCAAATCCCGCGGCCACGTAGGCCTTCTTTAACTCCATTCCTTCCGATACTCGCTGGCAGAAGATTTCGTGCCGCGGCTCAAGGCCTGACTCTTTCAGCTTTAGTTTGCGCTGGCGGTGGCTAGCTTTCATTGCTGCCCTCGTCCGCGTGCGTACCGGCTTGGTGTCCTTCTTCACTGATGAAGCTCCTGCGTATATGACGCATACTTGCATCCGATGACTGCGAAAACGTGTCTAATTCTTACTTCCTCGAGCACTTATCGTTCTGGTTTGAATGTAGATCAGCCCGTGGCTTCGGATCTCATGCAATTCGTGTGGTCAGGTCGTCTGCACCTTGGAGATTCGATCTTTCCCCGCTTGCGGAACTCAATCACAGGCGAACTGGGCAATCACAGCGCCCAGCGTAAACGCCGGTCCACCACGTGCTTGCACCGGTATTGGTGGTTTTTCCGCCAAGCGCCCGTAACTCCGAAAATCGCAAGCACCGGAGCGCGCTTAACTCATTGATTCTCTGTGGAAGGGATCGGCCCAACCGCCCAAAATCATGGAATCGAGCGGTTGATATCGATGGCTGAAATCAGCAACTTACAGGTGCTTTCCGACCAGGAGAAGGCTTAATCGCCAAACTGCAGGCGGAACTGAGCGGCTCAAACGCCAAGGGCCGCCGTCGCAATAAGCACGAAACGATCGTCTACCTCACTGAGCCTGAGATTGAAAGCTTCTTCCGCGCGATTGAGACTGAGGGCAGAACCGGGAGTCGTGCCGACACCATTCGCGATCGAGCGCTATTCGAGACGGCACTTGGCCGCGGGCTCCGCGCCTCGGAAGTCGGCAAGCTCGAACTCAAGCATCTCCGACTGAAAGAGAACAGACTCTTCGTCACAAGGCTGAAGGGCGGCCGAACCGGTGAATACCTGATCTCAGAACGAGAAGCCCGGGCGCTCAGACTGTACTTGCGAGTGCGCGGCTGGATGAATGGGCCATTGTTTCCGTCGAGGAACAAGCGGGCGATTTCCCGCCGTCGGCTGGATGAGCTGCAGAAGTTCTATGGCGCGAAGTCGGGGTTACCGCGAGAGAAACAGCATTTTCATTGCTGGCGCCACACGTGCGCCACACGGTTGCTCGAGCACGGCATCGCTATCGAAGAAATCCAGGACATCTTGGGACACGAAGACATCCGCAGCACGATGATCTACGCCAAGATCACGAGCGCAAAGCGGATGGAAGTCGGCGAGCGACTTCGCACCGCCTGGTAAGGGCGCTAACCAGTTGAAAAAAGATCGTCGCGCCCATGTGATCATGCAACACTGAACGTTCGGGATCAGTCTTACCTAATTAGACGATCTTGACGAACGAGCCGAACAAATGGACAGAAGCACGAGAGCTGCTCATTCAAGCCGCACTTCGACGTCCCAGGTTCGGAAGATCTAGGCTACTTTTGTCTCAGGAAGATCTCGAAGGAGACGTCCAGAGACTCGTCTATGTTCTCAACACTGTAAGCGCCGGGGAGCCAAGGGTTTTCTCGCTCTCGCTCCAGAGCTTTCTCGCTTTCATCGGCGTTCTTTGGCCCACTGGCGTGTTCAAGCACGATGCGACCGTACCGACTGCAGGCCGATCAATATCAGACTTGGGTATGGACAGCTGGCACATGTACGAACCTTATGCTCGCGGATGGAAAAGTATCGCCAAAACTTTGCTACCGGACGAGTATTCGATGAATCGGGATGCGGCCGCCGAGAGGGTTCGCAGGGCGGCTCAGCATTTCGTCAATCTTCCGACGCTCGATGATGGACTCGTTTGTCCCTAGGAACAGGCGGATCCGGGATCTACTGGATAGCATCATCTGGGTCGACGGGTTGGCGGAAATTGCTCGCATAGCGATCCTGCATTGCGCTGGATGCCCGGTCGAAGCTGACACAAGCTGGCCAAAAGTCGCCGATGTCGTGCTTACTACGTATAAAGATTTGTACCGCCCCCGTAGTAATAGGGACGAGTTCAGATTCGGTTTCGCTCGCTCTTTCGCGTCCAGGCATAACAAGTGGGTAACAGCGCGTAATTCGCTAATACAAAAGGCAGTAACAATGCCATTCATACAGGACTTGCAGGCGAAGCTCCCTACGGATGACCTCGAAGCCGACATGCAAAGACTGCTCTACGTTCTACTGGAGGTATCCGCCGACGATCCCAGGATATTCTCATTTGCACTGCAGTGCTTCCTAGCGTACATGACGATCAATTGGCCAGACGGGGTTTTTGAGGACGATTTCGCTCGCCCGAGTCGTGGCCGGTCATTTTCTTCTCTGGACATTCACAGTTGGGTTCTGACGTCGAGATGCGGTTATGGATGGAGTGACGCGGCCAAAAATCTACTGCCACAGGAGTATTCAAACAGTCCTGGCGCAGCGATTGCAAAGGTTCGCGAGGCTGCTCGGCGGATCGAAGCGTATCAACGCGGTGTTGAGGAATCAATTCTTTCCCTCGACCAGCGCACCCGCGATCTGCTTGACAGGATCGTATGGGTTAGGGGCCTGCGAGCGCTGTTTCGCAGAGTCGTAGACCGCAAACTCAGAGCGACATGGCCGACTGTGCTCTTGCAGGCCACAGATTGCCACGAGAACGATGGAGACGCGGCGGCGGAGCGAGCCCTTTGAAAGTGCAATTTGTACCCCCTCCAGCGGGCGCGCGACCTTTGCCGACCTAGGCTTGCTTTGGATGAACTGGGGGAGGCCGAAGTAGAGAGGCGAGTCGAAGTCTAAAATCAAGACGATTGCGCTCCTAGAGAAGTTCGCCCAGAGCAGCCGTCAGCTGATACTCAAACAAAATCCTGGGCCGATTCGCGATCACCAACCGGAAGCGTTGTCGAGTTTTACCTCCATTGCGTCTTCACCATCCACAGATGAAAAACCTATTTGTGACCATCTAGAAAGAGGTCCTAATCCATAGCAATATTGACCGTATGCATACGAAGGCGTCGGCACCGCTCTTGAAGGAAGCCGATGTTGCCAAAAAGTTGGCAGTCAGCATTTCGGCTGTCCGCAGGTGGCGGACCAAAGGAAAAGGGCCCCGTTCTTGAAGCTCGGTCCTCTGGTTCGGTATAGCAGCGAACATGGGACTAACCAATCCGGAGCCGATTCGCATCGACCATCATTATTCTCCGCAGTTCTATGCCGAACTGTGGGGAGTAAGTGTATCAACAGTGGTCCGATGGTTCCAAGACTTGCCTGGAGTGCTGAAGCTGAGCAAGCCCTCGAAAAACGGCAAGCGGTGCCGGGTAGAGTTGCGAATTCCCTTCTCGTTGGCCATGCAGGTTTATCGCGAGCGTACCAAAGCAGCGCTAGAATGACACCCATGCTTACACTTCAAAGACGGCACTCGAAAAAGTGCCCCGATCGAAACAAAGGCCCGAACCATCTGAAGTGCCGCGGTCAGTGCCCTATTCGCGTAGGCGGTACGTCGGAGGGCAGCAGGGTGCGGATCTCCCTAAACACGCGAGACCTGCAGCTCGCGGCCAGGCGGCTTACGGAAATCGAAGACCGTATTTCGGGAAGCCCCGGAAAACTGTGGTCGATGCCGTAAATGCATTCCACGGGCTGCATAACAGCCATACTGTTGAGACAAAGCGCAAGTACAAGCGAATACTGAATTACCTCCTCGAGTTCTGCAACAAGGAGTCGATCCATTTTGGGGATCGCATCGACGTCGAAGCGATGGATCGATACGCGCTGTGGCGAGCCAAAGGCGGCTGGGCTTGGATCAAGGAAATCGAACTTCTGAAGCAGTTCTTCGAGTTCTGCCGAGACCGGGAGTGGACTACCAAGAATCCGGCGAGAAGCCTGAAACGGCCGATCCTTCGGGAGGCAAACCATATTGTTCCCTACACCCCAGAGGAGATCATCAAGATCATCGCGGCTTGCGATGAGATTGGGCGCACTAGTTATGAGCGGCGGCGCGCACGCGCTATGGTGTTGCTGATGCGATACGCCGGTCTCCGAATCAGCGATGTCGTGACTTTGTCGCGTGACCACCTCAAAGGAACACGCCTTGAAAAGCGGGCGGTGAAGAACCATCAGATGATTCGAGTTCAGTTGCCAAAGCATGTATTGGCGGCACTCGAGGTGATGCCACACCCGAAGGCCGCGTCGCGCGATAGCCGATTGTTTTTTTCGAGCGGAAATGCGAGTCTGCGGAGCCTCGTCAGAGGGGCAGCCCGGACGATGGCCGCTGTGTTCAAGCGTTCAGGTGTGAAAGAGGCGCATTGTCATCGTTTCCGCCACACGCTTGCTTCTAGGGAAAGGTGGGAGCTACGAGGAGGTCGCGGCCATCCTCCGGAGACAGCCCCGCCACTATGCGAAGTGGACCGACGAATATCAGAGCCGGCAAGACACTCTGATTCGGAAAATCCATGGCACAAATCTGGCACAGGCGGAAGAACAGGCAAGTAACTGAATGTGGATCAATAGTTTAGAGTGGTGGCCAGGGACGGAATCGAACCGCCGACGCCAGCCTTTTCAGGGCTGCTTACCGACTCAGCTAAGCGGTTCGCAAATCAAGGCAAATAGGTGGTGTAGAAGCGGTTAACAGAAACC
>Ga0070738_10000384_pt1 | contig 128941 bp, 115 predicted proteins | sample Coa_R2_2_FD_66446 | JGI IMG/M metagenome (GOLD analysis project Ga0070738, IMG submission 66446) | Surface soil microbial communities from Centralia Pennsylvania, which are recovering from an underground coalmine fire - Coalmine... | ecosystem: Environmental > Terrestrial > Soil >... | reverse complement strand
GTCAGCGTCGTCTTCCCATGATCGATATGTCCGATCGTCCCCACATTCACGTGCGGCTTACTACGATCAAATTTCTCTTTCGCCATGATTGCGTGCCTTTCTCCCCCTCGCGCTACGCGCGATTAGCAGGGCGCGTTTAGTAATAGCGGTAAATTTTCTGGAAGCGCGCCCGAACCTCCGGATTCACTTCCTCGATCTTCGTGAGATAAAACTCGCGCATTTGGGCCTTATCGGTCATCGTGAGCGCGTCATACAAAGCCTGTGCAGATTTTCCGGACTTCGCCAGCTCCTGATCCACCTGCTCCATCAGGCGCTTTGACAATACAGCCTCGAACTCGCGCACACGAACATTGCTCTTATCGAGCTTCTTGTAGAACTTATCGATCAATACCGGGGAAAGCAGCCGTTCAAGGGACTGCTTCAAGGCCGCGAATTCCGCCTCTTTCTCGATCTTGATTCCCGCTTGTTCGAAACCAGTCGTCATATTTCTTTTCTGCCCCGAGGGCGCCTGATTCTGGCGACTCCCGAGGGACCAATGCCGCGCGCCAAGCGCGCATCCAATCTCTGGAGCCGATGACCAGGATTGAACTGGTGACCTCTCCCTTACCAAGGGAGTGCTCTACCAACTGAGCTACATCGGCTTCTACTGCCATCCCGAGCGCGCCTGCTTTGGCGACTCCCGAGGGACCAACGCCGTGCGCGTCAGCGCACATCCAAAATGGAGCGGGAGACGGGAATCGAACCCGCGACCAACAGCTTGGAAGGCTGTGACTCTACCACTGAGTTACTCCCGCCCTTCTGTAGCGCCGGCATTCTCACCGGCTGTTCCGAGCGCATCTCGCGCGCGGCCCGACATGATTCCCGCTTCGCCTTCACTTCTTATCGCTGCTATCCAAACTCTGCAGCATTTCGCGCCGGTGATGCACCCAAGTCCGCAGCGCAAACATTCCTATCACTGCCATCGCGATCAGCTGGACTTTCCTGTCCGCCAACGTTTGCCATGCCAGCAGCTCCAGCACTGCAAAGATCACCATGGCTATAGCGAATCGCGACACAATCCAATCCTGGTGCACAGGGGAGGATTCGAACCTCCGTAGCTCGCTAGGAGCGGCAGATTTACAGTCTGCTGCCATTAACCACTCGGCCACCTGTGCAAACTCAATGCCGAGTCACCATCCCGTTCGGCAGCGCCTTGCTGTATGAGGGCAATTCATCACCTGTAACACTCGCAATATAACTGCTGCCAATCAGCGACGGGGACAAGCGAAACCGCGCGAACATGCTTCCGCTATTCTCTTTCCTGGTTACGAAAGCGTCCTTTGGAGGTTTATCTCTGAGGAGCTGCGCTGCTACGCCGAGTGAGTGCGCACAAAAACTGCACGCCGATTCATCTTATGGAGCTGGCGAAGGGATTTGAACCCCCGACCCTCTGATTACAAATCAGATGCTCTACCAGCTGAGCTACGCCAGCACCGGTTGCCGATCCGAAGACAGGCATCCAGAAACTTCCCGCCGCACGGGACAAAGTTCAGAGATTATCACAGCGGCACTTGACGTGCAAGCATCCGCCAGACAGAGATTTCCAACGCTTTCGCACAGCGGCTGACCGGCCTTATTCACAATCGTCCGAATGCGGAATCGAGCTGCTCTTAGCTACTCTTAAATTCTACCCAAAACCTCCGGCGTCCGCTACTCTTGACGGGTATTCCTTTTGTTTTCGCTGGCCCGGCGCACTCAGCGCCGCTCTCCCACGATGCGACGACGAAAACTTGTCCTAATCCCGCTGGTGGCGATCGTTGCTGTTGCGGTTGCAATTGCCATAGCCGTTGTTCTTCGCAAGTCCGCTCCACCTGAACCTGCCCGCCTCCTACCTACTGCCGAAGGCTACGTTTACGTGGATATCTCGCCTTTGCGCAAAGCTGGCCTGCTGGATAAGCTTCCCCCCGTGGTGCCTGAGGGAGACTACCAGGAGTTCATCCGTCAGACCGGATTCCAGTTTGAGCGCGACCTGCAGGAAGCCGCGTTAGGGATCCATGTCAACGGAGGCAAGGACCCGACCGGCAAGTTGGAAAACCGCTATTCAGAAATATTTGTCGCCGATTTCGATTCTCAGCGTGTCGCCGCATACCTACGAAAGCTGTCGTCTTCGGTCGATAGCTATCGCAGTCGGGACATCTTCAACATTCCTCGCGAAAATCGCACCGTGCGCGTCTGCTTGCTGGGACCCGATCTCGCTGCAGTCTCTAATCTTGATGATCCATACGTAATTCGCGGCATTATCGACCGCTACGGCAAGCTGGCATCCCCCTTTGGTGGACCGCGCTTGCTGCGCCGTTATTACCGGCGCGTACCACTGGCGAGTTTGGCGTGGGCGATCTTAAAGCTCGCGCCCGAGTCCGGCAGCAACGCTACTTACGTCCTGCCTGGTGGCTTCGATCTCTTTTTCCCTCCAGATACGGTCAGCGTGATCTCGGTTCGCTACCTCGGGTCGCTGAGCCTGAAGGCGCAGGCATTCACGACTTCTCCGGAGGGTGCGGCCCGTGTGGCCGACCAACTGAATTCGTTTCTGAATATCTTCCGCTCACTGGAGACCAGCGCGAGCGGCGGCGATCAGGATGTGAAAACCTTCTTCGACAGTATCGAGGTGAAGGCCAACAAAAATGAGGCTGTGCTGAACGCTGAGCTCCCAAAAGGCTTCTTGAAGAAGATTCTCTCAGAACCACCAACTCCTGAGCCCGAAGCGCAAGCCGCGCCGGCGCCACCCCCGCCACAAGCTGCAAAAAAGCATGCCAGGTCCAAGCGCCACTAGGTTGCCGAGTGATTTGCCTGCGGCACATTAGATTAACTTCGGACTGAATGCTGATCTTTGCCGGCTGCTTTAGGATCCGGCCGCGGAAACCACGGCGATGTGTGTCATGCGAAGAAATTTCTGAGGATTGACCGGCGTATCGTGAACCCAGACTTCGTAGTGAAGATGAGGTCCAGTGCTGCGGCCGCTCATACCAACATACCCAATCACCTGGCCACGCTGTATATGCTCGCCTTCCGTCACGGACCAACTCATCAGGTGACCGTAGCGCGTCAGGATATCGTGCCCGTGATCGATCTCGACCATGCGCCCGTACCCCGCTGCGAGCGATGCGAAGACAACAACACCGTCCGCCGGGGCGATGATCGGAGTGCCCATAGGACTCGAAATGTCGACTCCGCGATGGAACGCTCCTTCCCCGTTAAAGGGATCGATTCGTTCACCAAAGCGGCCCGTGATTAGACCCTCAACTGGCCACAATGTAGGCGCCGCAGCCATGCGTTGCCAATCTGCTAATGTCGCCTGCTTCATCCCACCGAGGCCAATACCGATATTCGCCACGCCGGTCAGAGCTGAGCGACGCAGTGTGTACAGCTGGTCGAGCGAGGTCTGCACCTGTTCCTGATCGTCGGCGTCGGAAACCTTCACCAGTAGCGGCTCAGTTTTCAAACCATAGATGGTGGAAACCTCACTGGCCAGGGATCCCAGCGAGGCGACCTGAATGTCCTTTTCGCGATTCGCCTGTTCCAGTTCGGTGTAGCGCGATTTCAGCGCTTCCTTTTCCGAGCGGAGCTGATTGAAGCGCGTCACTTTGGCCAGCATCCGCACATAGGACCCCGCCATGCCGGTAATGGTCAACATGCCAAGCAGCGCGCCCGCCATAAACACGTATACGTGATGGAGAGGAATCGGGATTTTGCGTAATTCACCTTCCGGGCCGCGAGCCACGAAAAGGATGTAGAAGCGCTTACGCAATATAGAATCTCCTCTGTTTTCGCTGACCCTGGGGGACGCTGTCTGCATCCCGGTGCACGCCGGCTGGTTGGCCTGACTTGGACTTCGCGCGCGTTGGCTCCGCAGAGACTTGAAGCCGAACATTCACAGCCGCGCCTACCACTTGCTGGCGGCTTTGAACGGGGATGAACTTACCAAAGGCATTTTAGTTGTGTCAACTTTGCTTCGCTTTAAGCAGAAAACTTTAGCCCTTGTCCTTACAGTGCTTTAAGTCAGCCTAGGATTGTACTTAGGACCCTTGCCCCGCCTAAGCGGCGTATATTGTTGCTGCTTGCCCAGAGCTGAACGACAACTGATTACCACCATCCGGAGTCAGGCAGGCCGTTTTCGAGCGGCCAGGGAACTTACCGTCGGAATAGGAGATGATGCGGCAGTTCTGGGTGTTGTACCCGGTTCTAAGCTGCTGGTTACCACGGATTTCAGTCTCGAAGGGGTGCACTTTCGCCGCGATTGGCACCCGCCCGAAAGCGTGGGCCACCGCTGTCTAACCCGTGGATTGAGCGACATAGCCGCCATGGGCGGAATACCCGTCGCCGCCTTCCTTTCCTTGGCGTTGCCCGAGGACTTGCCGCAAAACTGGGTCGACCGTTTCCTTAAGAGATTTCTCTCACTAGCCCGCCGGTTTTCGGTTCCGCTAGCTGGTGGCGACACCGCTCAGAGTCCATCGGGCGTGCTTGCCGATATCGTCGTGCTCGGATCCGTGCCCAAAGGAAAGGCAATCCTGCGGTCGGGTGCGCGCGCTGGCGATCGCATATACGTCACCGGAAGACTGGGATTATCAGCCGCCGCACTGAACCGGTTACGCAACGGCCAGAAGCTTAGGCCTCAATCGTATCCGGAGCATTTCTTTCCAATGGCAAGAATCGCCGTGGGGCGGTATTTGCAAGAACGCCAACTCGCGTCAGCGATGATCGACCTGAGTGACGGACTCTCGACAGACCTCTCCCACATCTGCGAAGAGAGCCGCGTCGGAGCACTGGTCAATGCCGATGATTTGCCCGTCGTAGAGTATTCAAAAGCAGGTCTCGCTTTCGCTCTGCATGGCGGCGAAGACTACGAGTTGCTCTTCACCGCGTCTCCACGCAAGCGAGTTCCCAGGAAGATTGCCGGAGTTGCAGTTACCAGGATCGGCGAAATCGTGGCTTCCCGCCATGCGCGGATGTGGATTGAGAGTGAAGGCTACCGCGTGCCGCTGAAACCTGCAGGTTGGGAACACTTTCGGACCTGACGCTCGCTGCAAGGCACAGGAAGCCGACAGAGCTCCCAATAACCACTTGGGGCCACATCGGCTTCGGCGGTGTCTAATCTCATGACACTTCTGAGGGAATATGAGCCTCCGGGCCACTCGAGCGGGGTTATTACTGGTAACCGTTTGCGCGGCACCACTGTTCCCACAATCCTCCAAAACGCCCTTCGAGCCGATACCGGCAAACCAGCGTATGCGACTCAATAAACGCTTGGCCGAATATACCGCCGCGTTTCGAGACAAGAACTGGAACGCTCTCTACTATCTGGCTTCGGATCGTAACAAGATGTCGGCGTCGCCATACTGGATGAGGGTTCTGACCGAAAAGTAATAGTGAATCTCCACGTCTTTGCGCGAGCTATACAGGGAACATACGATGCCGAGCGTCTTCTGAAGTTCGAGCCTGTGCGAAGCGAAGTCTCCGGACCAGGAATTTTCGATATCTCCGGATGCGGTGAACTAACCTAATGATGACCAGAAGCTCGATTGCATCGCGGTGGTGCGGGCGGTTAACGAGCATGGCGACAGGTTCTTCACGAAATGGAATTATCCGGATCCTCCGCAACCGTGTTCGCGTTTGTCCGATCCGGATTGGAAGGCCAAAAATCAGGATCTGAGTGGACCTACGCGCCTGCTGACCTGCTACTTGTACATGTGCACACTCTGACATTCAGTTCGGGACTTCTTGATCCACGGAAACCTTGTGAGTGGAAACGACTGATAAGCCTCCACATGAGTGACTGAAGTGGAATCTCAAGAATGCGGGCCCGGCGTTCCATCGGACCACTTGCTTACCCACACCATCAGAATCGTGGCTCTTTCTTCGGGGTCATTCGCTGCGATCACTGGCGAGCCCGGCAGATCGGCACCCGAGCTTTTCGTAGCATCGCCAGGAACTATGAACATCAAGTGTGGATGCCAGCTTTTGCCTGCGTCATTTAAGTATTGCTGCTTTGACATCATGTAGCACAACGCTGCCGGCTCAAGCGGTGGCAATTCCTTTGAATCCAGTGCCGCCGCAACCGCCTTCAGTGTTTCCGCCTTCGATTTTCCGGCGAGCAGCAGTCTGGTTTTCATCAGATAGATCGGAGCGAAGCTCCTTGCGGCAGGCGGATTAAAGCAAATGGGAGAGCGCACCTTGAGATTCCAGAATTGCGGGTCATCCGTTGCGGCGCCCCAGGACCGCTCCACAATACACAGAAAGCCATTTCGACCCTTAATTGCGGTCGTGTATCCGTCTTTTCCGAGCACCATTACCTCGGCTCCGTCCGAAATAGACTTTGGAGCGGCAGTTCGAGCAATATCTATCTCTGCCTCCTTATCCGAAATGAGGTACTCGTTGAGAGAAGCCATAGCTGGATAAGACGCCTGTGCGTGTGCCGCCCAGTCCGACCAAGACATGATGCTGAGCGCCAGAAGCACGGCGATGATTAAGGGGACAACGTTCTTCGTCACTGATTCGCTCCAATTCCGCGCAGGCAGTTTATTCCACTCTGCCTGACTTAGCCCATATCCCTTTTCTGCGCATAATGTGGCGACTTTCAATGGCACAATAACTCAGCCGCGCCCCGGTGCTCAGTCGAGCACCACTTGCATCGCATTCACACTGCTGGACTTTTCTCTCTCTGGAATCGACAATGCCACTTACGTAATCAAAACTGGTGAGCTCGGTTAGCAGCTACTCCATCGTTTAAGCCTATAATCAGACATGGCGACACTTCGCCAACAGATCGCGACCAACATGTTGCGGGTCACACGCTTCCGTGACCTCGTCAAGGCCGTCAGCTCATACCGGCCGAACGACGATCTGGAGATCATCCGCCGCGCCTACGACTTCTCGCTCCAGAATCACACCGGACAATCCCGAGCCTCCGGAGAGCCCTACGTCGTCCATCCCCTTGAAGTTGCCATGATCCTGGCCGGCATGAAGATGGACGCGCATGCCATTGCCGCCGGACTGCTCCACGATTGCGTCGAGGACACCTCGGTCACCATCGTCGACGTCCGCAAGGAGTTTGGGGAACAGGTCGCGCACATCGTGGAAGGCGTCACCAAGATCAGCAAAATCGATTTCGCCACCCGCGAGGAACGCCAGGCCGAAAACCTGCGCAAAATGATGCTCGCCATGGTCGACGACGTCCGCGTCGTGCTCATCAAGCTTGCCGACCGCCTGCACAATATGCGCACACTCGAGGCACTGCCTCCAGACCGGCGCCAAAAGATCGCCCGCGAGACTCTGGAAATCTACGGCCCCATCGCGCACCGGCTCGGCATGGGCAAGATCCGCGGCGAGCTTGAAGATCTCTCCTTCAAATACGTGGACCCGATCTCCTACAAGCAGGTTCACGACGAGGTGGAACAACGCCGCAAGAAGGGCGAAGAATTCCTCCAGCACATCGTCGGTATCATCCGCGAGAAGCTGAAGGAAAATAATATCGAGGCGCGCGTCGAAAGCCGCATCAAGCGCCTCTACAGTATTTGGCAGAAACTCCAGCGCCAGCGCATTACTGTCGACCAGACGTACGATCTCTTCGCCATTCGCATCATCACCAACTCCATCAATGACTGTTATGCCGTCTTGGGCATGGTCCACAACCAGTGGCGTCCGGTGCCCGGCCGGATCAAAGACTTTATCGCAATGCCGCGCCCTAACCTGTATCAGTCGTTGCACACCACGGTCATCGCGGAAAACGGCAACGCCTTCGAAGTGCAGATCCGCACCGAAGAGATGCACCACATGGCAGAGGAAGGCATCGCGGCACACTGGAAGTACAAAGACGGTCCGATCTCGGCGAGAGATGAACAGCGCCTTACCTGGTTGCGCCAGATGGTGGAGTCGCAGCACGAGATTGCCGATCCCGAAGAATTTCTCAGCGCGCTGAAAGTCGACCTCTACCCCGAAGAGGTGTACACCTTCACCCCGAAAGGCAAAGTCGTAACGCTCCCGCGCGATTCCACTCCGATCGATTTTGCGTACACGGTGCACACGGAGGTGGGACATGCCTGCGTGGGAGCGCGCGTAAACGGACGCATGGTGCCGATCCGTCACAAGCTGCGTAGTGGCGATATCGTCGAGATAATCACCCAGCCTGGTCATAAGCCGAGCCGCGACTGGTTGTCGCTGGTGAAATCGACGCGCGCGCGACAGAAAATTCGTCACTGGCTCAACATTCATCAGCGCGAGCGCGCAATCGAAATCGGGAAAAAACTGATCGAAAAAGAAGCACGCAAGTATCGCGTGGCGCTTAAGGACATAAAGGACGCCGACTACCAGCGTGTCGCTTCCGACATGGGGCTTGGCAAGCCCGATGACCTGATGGCTGCGATCGGTTATGGTAAGTATCAAGCGCGTCAGATCCTGGCTCGCTTGGCGCCTGCCTCCAGCGAGAACGCGCATCCCGAAGAAGATACTGGCGTCATCTCCAGCGTCATACGCCGCGTTTGGGCTGGCGATAACTCAGCGATCCTCGTGAAAGGCCATGATGACCTGCTCGTCTATCGCGCACGCTGTTGTAACCCGATCAAGGGAGAAGACGTGGTTGGCTACATCACCCGCGGGAAGGGCGTCGCGGTGCACTCTAAAAGCTGTCCCAACGTCCTGAACCTGATGTACGAGGCCGAGCGCCGCATCGACGTGGAGTGGGCGCGCAAGGACGCCGCCCCTGGTTCTTATTCGGTGAAACTTACGCTCTTCACCGATGACCGCCCCGGTATGATGAAGCAGATCACCGCCATCATCAGTGACGAAAACACCAACATACAGAACATGACCGCGCGTACCAGCGACCGCCAGGCCAATATCGACGTCACCATCGATATCGAAGACCTGAAGCATCTCGAGCGTATCCTTGCCGGCTTGCGCAAAATCCCCGGCGTGCATGATGTTCAGAGGGTGCAGAAGAGTAACTAGCGGTGCCTGACTGTAGCGCCGGTGTCTCGCCGGCTCTTGCGTGGGCCTCTGGCCGGCGCATGGTTCAGTACTACCGACTCACAGCCTGACAGCGGATAGCTGAAAGCCGATAGCCAATAGCCGACACCGTTCTCTCTTGTACAATCTTCCGTTCACAGGAGCCGCACATGAGAGACGTGGTCATCACCGAGCACGCGCCCCAGGCCATCGGACCCTATTCCCAGGCGATCAAAGCAGGTGGATTTGTTTTCGTCTCCGGCCAGATACCTATTGATCCGGCCACCGGACTGATCGCTCAGGCGGAAGTTGCCGCGCAGACTGACCGGGTGTTGCAGAACCTGAAGGCCATCCTCACCGCCGCCGGCACATCGCTCGACAATGTCGTGAAGACCACAGTTTTTCTGAAGAGCATGGGCGACTTTGCCGCCATGAACGAAGTCTATGCGCGTTTCTGGAAGAAGGCCCCACCCGCCCGCTCGACTGTCGAAGTCAGCCGTCTTCCTAAAGACGTCCTCGTCGAAATCGACGTCATCGCGCTCATTTAAGTTTTAGCCATTTCGAGCGACTGGCCGCTACCGTTGTTTGCGATCCGCCTTGGGATCGCGTGGCCAGGTATCGAGGAAACTTGCAACTGCTTGCCGCATGACGGAAGAAGCCTCACAACTCCGCGTCGTGGCCTTTGTCTTTCGTTACCACGTCAGAATTTCAGAGACGAATGGTTCCTACCGAAGGACCGCCAGACATAGCGAAGCCTCCTGCTGGGTAGAGGAGGCTCGAAGGATTTCTCGCGACTACGCCTTTACGACTTTGCCACTGCGGAGACAGTCGGTGCAAACGCGCATGCGCTTGCTGTTGCCGCCCGACGCCTTCGCACGGACCGGCCGCAAGTTGATGTTCCAGCGGCGCTTGGTCACGTTGTGCGCGTGGCTGACGTTGTTTCCAGTGCGCGGCCCTTTGCCGCAGATCTGACAAACTTGTGCCATGACGACCTCAGATGAGTTTAAGCTTGATGAAGCAAAACATTGATTTTAGCAGGGGCGGGCCGATTTTCCAAGCTACCGAGAGTAGGCCTTCGGCTACGTCTGTGTCAGCTGCCCAATCAACAATTTCTCAAGATATTTGGCCAAGACTGACACATCAAGGTTTCCTTCTTCCCAAGCGCGATCTGCGGCCTGGAGTGCTGCGTAATATGGCTGGCGGTCTTCCCGAATGCGTTCCGGTACGATCTTTCTGCCCGGAAGCAATCTACCTTCCTTCAAACAAATGAGGTAGTAGCAAGCCGCCCTCGCTGTTCTGCCGTTACCTTCAACGAAAGGATGAATCCAGTTCAGCCTCCATAGTGCATATGCCGCGATATAGGTTGGGTGATTGACTATTGTCCAGTTTTCGTGGATTAACGAAAAGAACCTGTCCATTAGATTGGGGACTTCTTTGAAGTGTGGAGGTATATGATTGCCTACTAATATTGGATCTTCTCTGTACCGACCTCCCAGTTGTGCAATATTCGCAACGGCTGCATAATTCAGAGCCCAAAGCGTGTACTTATCAAAAGCCTCGATTCCCTTTTCGAGACCTATCTCGATACAGTTTGATAGCAGGTCATACTGCCTTAACAGGTTCTGCTCTTGGATTCGCGTGTACAGCTCAGGATTGTCTTTTTCTCGAACGGACATTTGGGAAGGAAGCATGGCCCATAGCCACGGGCCATGTCATCGTTACGGACGTAGCCGGATGTGTTCAGATGCCTGTCTTACACTGTCTTTAGTTATGTTTCGCGCATTAGCTGGAGCATTTCCGAAGGCAAAACTGATTCTTTGCTCTCTAAGTTCTTCTTCCGTCACTGCAACTGTGCGTGAATTTTCTAAAGCTTTCTGTAGTTCGGGGTCGGCGTTGATGTCGCCGAAAAACTGCTTTCTATCAGCCATGCTGTCGTCCCCCTTTCTCCTTTTGTTCGACCGATCTACTTGATATCTCGCGGATAGGGATAATAGCGTTTAACCCATCAATGTCAACATGATACCACCAATATCTGTGGATTACTTTGATGCCAGACCAAACATAAGCATAGAATCCTCGACATGCTGTAAAAACAGCGGTTTCCAACACGCAATTAGAAGCAGATGAAAGCGTTACAAAAAGGCCCACCGACTACTTGAACAACTCCGGCACGAACTCCACTAGATTCCCGCGCCAAACCATCCACGTGTGCATGCCCGGAGTTTCGCGGTCGGTGAAGTTCACTCCTTTGGACTTAAGCCACGCTTTAAACTTGCGGTTGGGTTCGATCAGCCGATCCTCCGTCCCACACGCAATGTAGAGTTGCTTGATTTGCGAATTAGCCTTCGCATCCAGATTCGGGAATTCCTTCGAGTAATCTCCGCTCATGCCGCCCGAACTGAATGCCCCGATATAAGCGAATTTGTCCAAATTGTTCAGTCCCGTTAGCAGTGTTTCCGAACCACCCATCGAAAGCCCGGCAATGGCGTGGTCCGTACGCTTCTTTGAAATCGGATATTCGCTCTCCACTCGTGGCATCAGCTCGGTGATTAACATCTGCCGGAATTTCTGCAGATTCTCCTGCATCAGCTCCATATGACCCGCCAATTGCCAGCCAAGCTGTAGAACCTGCGGTGCTCCGTATCCAAGCGGCATGACAACAATCATCGGCTTCGCTTTACCCTGGGCAATCAGCGCGTCGAGAATGTAGTTGGCCTTGCCGACCTCGGTCCATCCATTCGCAGCATCGCTGTAGCCGTGCAGCAGATACAGCACCGGATAGCGAGTCTTCGATTTGGGATTGAAATTGGGCGGTGTGTACACGTAGTAATCCCGGTTATCGCCGACCACGCCTGACTTATAAAAGTGGTGATGAATCTCTCCATGGGGAATGTCCTGCACCTCCCAGGGCTGCGGCATGGCGCCCGGCACCAGGACATAATTTGAAAGCGTCAGCAAATTGAACTTCAGGTGCGCGGGATTCTTGGGATCCGCCAGCCCAACCCCGTCCGCGATGAAAGCGTAGCCATAAATTTCCGGCTCGAGCGGCTGGCTGGTAATCTCCCACACTCCATTTGCATCTTGGGTCATAGGGAGAGGTTCGGGCCTACCTTCCAGGCTTAGTGCCACCTTTTGCGCGCCCGGATCGTAAAATCGGAACGTGACTGTTCGATCCGGCTTTACTTCCGGCGACTCTATCTGTGGCATTTTCGGCTGTTGTGACAATAGAAGCGTGGCATTGACGAGTGTAATTGCGAATGCAGCAAGACTTGAACCGAACCCTGGTTTCATAAGCGGCAGCAGTGTACAGGTTTGCCATCCGCCTCCGCTACTATTTGTCGCTGTTCCTGACTGGCTGAATCAAGGCAATGTTCTTTCGTAAATGCCCCCTCCAATACTGAAGGTCAGATTCTCTTATTGCTGCATCCAACACCACAGAGAACACTGATAGAGCAACTGGAGATAGTGACGGTTTAACAACTAGAGCAACAAAGCTCTCGCTTCAGGGTTAAAGAGAGCGATTTGACACGATTCCGCCGCTAGACTTACCGGCAAGTAAACCGGAGAAAACGAAATGAAGTTCATGAAATGTAATCAAAATCTCTGGACACGAGTGGCCTTGATCGCCGCAGCCGCCTTACTTTTTATGATGACCATACCTGCCTCTGCATCGCTTGGTGGAGACGTTGCGTCCGTGCAGTCTGACCAGGCACACATGAAAGCTACAGTACGCGTATCCGGCGACATTGGCTACAACGTGCACGAGATGAAGGCTGCCGGGGGCACTGCGGTCCGCGAGTATGTTTCCAACACTGGTCAGGTCTTCGGAGTCGCCTGGGACGGCCCGTTCCGCCCCAACCTGCAACAAGTCCTGGGAAACTATTACAACCAGTTCTTGAACGCTGCAAAAAACAAGCGCGGCGGCCACAATGCTCCATTAGTAATTAACGAACGCGGTTTAGTGGTCCAGATGAGCGGCCACCAACGGCATTTCGTTGGGCGCGCATATGTGCCCCAAATGCTCCCTCAGGGAGTACAAGCGGCAGACATTAAGTGAGGAGACGACCGTGCGTAAAGCGCTGGTTTTGATTTTCAGTTGTGCCTTGGGAGCAATGATCGGGTGCGGTGGCGGCAACGGTACACCCACCTCAAACGCTGGGGGAAACAACGTTGTTCCACCCTCTTCTGGGGAAAACGTTGCAGCAATTGTCGTCGATGCGGGGCCAAGCGTTGGTGGCCAACAAATTGGCTATACCAATGGCGTGTTTGTTACGGTGAATGTTTGCGTCCCTGGCACTACGACCTGCCAATCCATTGACCACGTGCTGGTAGATACGGGTTCAATGGGCTTGCGTCTCCTCGGATCTGTGCTGACGCTGCCCTTGCCCATACAAAAAGACTCCAGCGGGAACGGCAACGGCATCGCTGAATGCAACCAGTTCCTCGATGGTTTCACATGGGGTCCGGTACAGAGCGCCGACGTCCAAATTGCAGGCGAAAAGGCGAGTTCCGTACCGATCCAGGTAATTAGCGAAACGACCTACACTGTCCCGAGCGGATGCACTGGCACGAACGAAGACACTATTCAGGCGCTCGCGGCAAACGGCATTCTCGGTATCGGGCCATTTCTCCAGGACTGTGGCTCCACTTGTGTCACCAGCGTGCCTAGCCCTGCTTTGTATTACTCGTGCTCTTCTACTGCTTGCACTGGCACCACAGAACCGCTCGCAGCGCAATTGCAGAATCCCGTTTCGATGTTTCCTGCAGACAATAACGGCACCATCATCGAGTTACCGGGGATTTCGACATCGGGTTCGTCTACCGTCAACGGCTCACTGGTATTTGGAATCGGCACCCAGTCGAATAATCAATTGACCAGCAACATGACGGTGCTGTTCACCGACGGTTACGGTGACATCACCACCGCGTATAACGGCCAGCAGTACAGCAGCAGTTTCATTGATAGTGGGTCGAACGGGATTTTCTTCCTCGACAGCGGCACGACGGGTGTTCCTACGTGTCCCTCGCCGGATGATTCCTTCTATTGCCCAGGTGCTCCAAACACCAACGCCCTGAATCTCCGCAACCTGCAAGCGATCAATTTGGATTCCGCTGGCAACCAGAGCCAGGTGAATTTCAGCATTGCCAATGCGGAGTACCTGTTTTCGCAGAATGGAACCGGGAACTTTGCCTTCAACGATCTGGGTGGCCCAAACAGCCTTCCGGCTACCAGCGGCACTGGCGCAACAACCGGATTCGATTGGGGATTGGCATTTTTCTTTGGACGTAACGTGGTAACCGCAATCGAAAACCAGAACACCCCGGCGGGAGCGGGACCCTTCTTCGCTTATTGAGTCACGCGCCATTGGGTGATCGGGTCGTCGACGCACTTTGCACAGGCGACCCCGTCGCTCAGTGACGCAATCGCACAATCGCTCAATGATTACAGTTTCTGTTGCTTGATCCATTCACGCAGTGGTCCGCCGAGATCGTTGCGTTTCAATGCAAATTCCACCGTCGCTTTCAGGAAGCCCAGCTTGTCCCCGGTATCGTGACGCTTTCCTTCGAAACGGAAGCCATAGATTTTCTCGTGTTTCAACAGAGCGCGCATGCCGTCGGTAAGTTGGATTTCACCCCCGGTCCCGCGCTGCGTGTTCATCAGCATTTCGTAAATGCGCGGCGTGAGGATGTAGCGCCCGATAATCGCGAGGTTCGATGGCGCTTCCGATGCTTTTGGCTTTTCCACTAGGTCCGTGATCTCGAATAGTCTGCCGCCAAACTTTCCCGGGACTTCGTGGCCGGCGATCACACCGTAAGAGGAAATCGCCGGACCATCGACGGCTTGCGTTGCGATTACCGAGCATTGCATTTCGTCAAAGACGTCCATCATTTGTTTCAGGCAGGGCACGTCGGCGTCGATGACGTCATCCGCGAGCAGCACCGCAAACGGCTCATCTCCAACCAGTTCGCGTGACATCAGTACAGCGTGACCCAGTCCGAGCGCTTCTTTCTGGCGCACGTACGCCACGTGGATCATGTCGGAAATCTGGCGAACGATGCTGAGCAGTTCGTACTTCTTCTTCTCCTCCAGCATCTTCTCCAGTTCGTAGCTGACGTCGAAGTGATCCTCAATCGCGCTTTTACCGCGACCGGTGACGATGATGATCTGATCGCATCCGGCGGCCATTGCCTCCTCAACACCGTACTGAATGATCGGCTTGTCCACGAGCGGCAGCATTTCTTTTGGTTGAGCTTTCGTAGCAGGCAAGAAACGAGTGCCCAAGCCGGCAGCGGGAAAAACTGCTTTGCGAACTTTCATTTTCATCATTGCGTCTCGATTGTTTGTAACCTGATCATGTTAGACCGAAGTTACTACGATGCAGGATTAGCCTATCAGGAACTCTGCTCCTCGAACGAATGCGAACGATCATGGCTGTGCTTGCCCCGGTGCCGAGTCGGGCAGTAGACTCTCCGCCGGTGGGGTGAGTATGAAAGTTCACATTTTGCTGCTCGCAGCGCTCGCATTCGTTTGTTCTTCCTTTGCTTTTGCCGATCAGGGACACGATCACGCTTATGATCCGCATGAGAAACTCGGAACAGTTAATTTCCCAATCTCCTGCGCCCCGGAAGTACAGAAACCATTCGAGCGTGGCGTTGCACTGATGCATTCCTTCTGGTACGAAGAGGCGCAGAAGCAGTTCGCCGCGGTAGCCGCAGAAGATCCGAAATGCGCAATGGCATATTGGGGCCAGTCGATGGCGCTCTGGCATCAGTTATGGGATCGCCCCAGTGATGAGAACATGAAGCGCGGGCTCGCGCTGGTAAAGCTGGCAGAAGACGCCCATGCTAAAACACAGCGCGAGCGCGACTACATCGCCGCCGTTGCTGCTTATTACGACGGCAGCTCTGATCGAGATTACGACTCGCGTACCAAGGCATATTCGGCAGCAATGGAAAAGGTATATCTTGCTCACCCAAATGACCATGAGGCAGCCGCCTTTTACGCACTCTCGCTGCTCTCATCGGCTCCGCCCCGCGATTCGACCTTTGCCAACGCGCGAAAGGCTATTCCGATTCTGCAGAAGCTCTTTGAAGAGTATCCCGACCATCCAGGAGCCGCACACTACCTGATTCATGCAACGGACTGTCCGCAGCTTGCTCCGCTGGGTCTGAACGCCGCACGTCGTTATGCGCAAATTGCGCCTGCATCGCCTCACGCCGTACATATGCCATCGCACATTTTTGCGCGTCTGGGGCTCTGGCAGGAGGACATCCACTCCAACCTGGCATCGATTGCAGCCACCCAGCGGGCACAGGAGATGCATATGGGTGGCGCGGAACATAAGCTGCATGCCATGGACTTCCTCGAATACGCTTACCTGCAGATCGGAGATGACGCAAAAGCGAAGGCAATTCTCGAGCAACTACCCTCAATGCATGAAACGGATATGAGCGATGGCATGTCTGGCTATTTGGACATGGCGCGGGCCTCGTTCCCCGCAACCTATTGGATCGAGACTCGCAACTGGAAAGAAGCAGCCGCACTTCAACCCGTTCAGGGTGCCAAGCCTTATCACGCTGCGATCGTCTATTGGGCACAGGCAGTAGGTTATGGTCACCTGCACGACGCAGCCGGTGCTCGCAAAGCTGTGGCTCAATACGACGCCATGGTCGAAGCCACGAAGAAGACTAGCGAAGCCTACGCAGCTGAATTCATGGATACCGAACGCGACGAAGCCGCTGCCTGGGCCGCCTTTGCCGCAGGCAATAACGATGCGGCCGTTCACTTGATGCGCAGTGTCGCAGATCGGCAGGATTCATTGGGCAAAGGCGAAACCGCTCTTCCCGCCCGCGAAATGCTGGCCGACATGCTGCTGCAGATGAAGCGTCCCGCGGACGCGCTCGCAGAGTATGAGAAATCGATGAAGGTGGATCCGAACCGGTTCAATGGGCTTTACGGCGCAGCGCAGTCGGCCGCCGCTCTCAATGAACCCGGCAAAGCGAAGATGTACTACGCACAGCTGTTGAAAAACTGTGCCGGATCGCATTCCGACCGTGCCGAACTGGTGCAGGCGAAGACACTCGTAGCAATGAAGTAATTTTTGAACCAGTGTTTTGTGCCATCGTGTCCTTCGCGGTTTAGGTTTCTTACAACACCGGCGAGTTGTTCCCGAGCATCGTCTGCCGGATCAGTTTGATCGGCGGGAAGCCCTGCTTCAGGAATTCGTCGTGAAACTGCTCTAGGTTGAAGGCGGTGCCCAGCTTCCGCTGATAATCGGCGCGGAGTTTCATGATCTCCAGTTTTCCCAGCGTGTACACCAGATACGTCGGATCGCTGGTCCCGCGCTTCGTCTCCATCTCCGCCACGGTTTTTGGCTGATAGCCTTCCTTCTGGAAGAACTCGATTGCCTGATCCATGGTCATCTTGCCGGTGTGCATCGAGATGCCTACGATAAAGCGCGCATCGCGCAGCAGCGCATCCTGTAGCTGTCCCAGGCGCAGCTTCGGATCTCCATTTCCGTAGCCTTCATCCAGCATCATCTGCTCGCTGTAGTGCGCCCATCCCTCCGCATTGGACCCGCAGCCGATGAGCTTGCGAATCTTCGACGGTGCGTCCGGCACCCACAGAAACTGCACGTAATGTCCGGGAAAGACTTCGTGAATCGCGACTGCTTTCATCGTGTAACGATTGTCCCCACCGAGAAACGACTCGATGCGCTCTTTCGGCCAGCTCGGATCGGGCAGCGTAACATTGAAGTACGCTTCCGTCGCAGCCTTCTCATACGGACCAGGTGTATCCATGGACGCAAACGTCAACGCCCGCATGAACGGCGGCGTCTCTTCCACAATCGGCATCACCGTGGACGGGATGGTCACAATCTTCTTATCTACGATGTACTGGCGGATTCCGGAGAGGTCGTCGCGATATGCCTGCAGTAGTTGGTTGGCCGGCGGATGATTCTTCTGCATTTCTGCAAGAATCAGCTGCGGGCTTCTGCGGCGATTGATCTGCTGCGCCGTGCGCTTGAACCATTCCTGGTTGCGGTGTAGATCGTCGTACCCGATCTGAAGCAACTGATCGAGCGGGATATCGACCATCTCGTCGTACGCAAGCTTTTTCTGGTAATTTTCAGCTCCAATACGGAAGTCGCCCTTCGAGATCGGCAGCAAATCGTTCTTCAAAAAATCTTCGTACTTCTCGAGAGCCGTGATCACGGCATCATTCGCTTTCTCGAACTCGGCCAGCAGTTGTGGATCTTTCACTTGGGTGAATGCGGTCGGCACATCTTTCCGAAAGAAGCTGACATCTCCGGGAAGCTGCTGAATTGCTATCTCCGTATACACTCGAGGCGGATCTTTAAGGTTGGTGCGGCCTGCGGCCAGCACGTCCGGCATCAGCCTCTCGCGAGCGATCAGCGACCGCAGCCGATCCTCGGGCGGAGCAAACGTGCGTTCCATGATCGAAAACGCGCTATTCGTAATGCCGCTCGAATACCGGTCCGGATTCTTCTCCCATTGGCGAATGTCTTCGAGATTAAGAAGGTTTCCCTTAATCGAAGAAGTCAGCAGTTCATAATCTTGTTGCGCTTCAAACGAGAGCTTTTTCGCGTCGATTCCCTGCAATCGAGCCAGGAAGTCCTTGTAAAACGCGATCTCCGCGTCGATGGCCTGCTTCGTCCGGGGCTCAAGCTGGGTATCGTACTGGTGAAAACCTGCCTCGGTGGCTTCGGTCGGATGGAACTTGAAATAGCCATCGAAGTAATCATCGACCATTTTGTTCCAGTCGGACGCCACATCGGTGCTGCTGCTGGCAGGCGTATTAGGCGCCTGGGAATGCAACCTCGATGTCAATGGAAACAGCAGCAGAAACGAGAAAAGGAAAGCCGCAGATATTTTCACACGGAGAACTTAGCACAGGAATGCGGCTGAATGAAGCGTAAGCCTACGAATACCTGACCCATTTTACGATCTCCGGCAGGGTCGGACGCTTGCCGTACATCAGGATTCCAACGCGATAGATGCGCGAGCACAGCGCCAGCACGCCATACATGGTCGCGAGTAACAGTCCAACACTGAGTGCGATTTGCCAGACTGGCGGCCGCTCGACCAATACGCGTACGTACATCAGGATCGGCGCAAAGAATGGCACTAAGGACATCCACATCGATACAGGCGCATTCGGCTGCCGGATCACGTACGTCAACATGATTACTGGCACAACCAGCGGCATGGTGACGAAGAATTGCCATTGCTGCGCTTCCTGCTCGGAGTTCACCATTGCGCCCAGGGCAGCATACAGTCCGCTGTAGAGAAGAAATCCGGCGAGGAAGAACGGAACCAGCGCTGCAATCGTCATCACCGAGATTCCCAGCTTAGGAGCCGCACCCGAAGCGGCAGCGGCGCCTCCGCCGAATATTGCAGCCGCGCCGCACCAGATTGCGATCTGCGTCAGTCCTGCAGCACCCACGCCAAGAATCTTTCCCGCCATAAGCTGTTTCGGCGTAACGCAGGCAAGCATCACTTCCATCACTCGTGACGTCTTTTCTTCCAGCACGGAACGCATCACCGACATGCCATAGACGATCAAGGTGAGGTAAAGCATCATTGCCAGTAGAAAGCTGCTGAGCCACTCCATGCCGCTGACCGACCCGCTCTCTTTTCCCTTCTGGATAGGCACGGTATTTACGTGTACCTCTTTCAATATCGCATCCACGTCGCTGGAGCCTACACCGCGCGACGCGAGCTCATGCTTCACAATCGCATCCGTGATGGCGCTCTGCAGCCCGGCATTTTCGGTGAAGTCGCTGGTCTCGCGTTCGCCGTAGGTCACATCGCGTGCGGCGATCGCGTCATTCGTCAGCCAAATAAACCCGTCCAGTTGGCCACTGCTGACCTGATCGCGCAACTTGGCGCGCTCCTCTTCACTCGTGTCCGTAACAAGATCGACGTTGTACTTGGTGCCAAAGCGTGTTCCATCATGTAACTGTGAAATGACAGAGTTCGCGATCTCAGGATCGTTGCTGACCACCGCAATATGCTTCGTCCCGCCGGAATTCATCATCGCCAGCTTGCTGGGCAGAAAAATCATACCGAACATGAACAGCGGCAGAAGAATCGTGCTAATCAAGAATGACTTAGTGCGAACTCGTTCGAGATACTCGCGGCGGAGAATCAGGCCGATGTTACGCATGTTTGCGCCTTTCCCACCACGTCGATGAAGATTTCTTCCAGCGACGGTTCCATCAATTCAAACTTGCTCACGCGAACCCGGTTCACAGCCGATCGCAGCAACTCCTGCGGATCGGCGCCCGCTCGCAGTTTCACCTCAACATAATTGCCGTAATTGTTGAACGACTGCACTAGTTCGGATTTTTGCAGGAACTCGCCGTCACCCTCGTATTCCATCTGCACGTGATTCTTGCCATAGCGCGCTTTGATGCTGCGCAGATCGCCTTCCAGCACCGACCTGCCATGATTCACAAGGCAAATCGCATCGCACAGCCGCTCGACGGTATCCATGCGATGCGTCGAAAACAGAATCGTCTTGCCCGCCTTCTTCAATTCCAGCAGAACATCCTTCAGGACCACCGCATTCGCCGGATCGAGGCCGGAAAAAGGTTCGTCCAGGATCAGCAGATCGGGATCATGAAGGATCGAACCGATAAACTGCGCCTTCTGCTGCATGCCCTTGGAGAGTTCCTCAACCTTCTTCTGCATCCAATCGGCCAATTCAAGCCGCTCGCACCAGTGCGTAGTGCGACGCAACGCCTCATGCGCGGGAACACCCTGCAATTCCGCCAGCAATACGAGGTGCTCCGCGAGCTTCATGCGCTTGTAAAAGCCGCGTTCTTCGGGAAGATAGGCAATGCGCTTCAATTGATCGCGGTGGAAGCGCTGGTTGAAAACGCGCACTTCCCCGGAATCCGGCATTGTGATGCCGATCATCATCCGCAGAGAACTCGTCTTGCCCGCGCCATTAGGACCAAGCAGGCCATAAACCTTGCCTGTTGGAAGGGCAAGCGACAACCGGTCGACCGCCACGAATTCGTCGTAGCTTTTCGACACCTCGCGCAGCTCAAGTGCGTAATCCGGCATGCACAGGACTCGTTAGTTGAATCGACAAATGAAGGGAAATCCGGAATCCGATTCTGTTGTGGATGTCTTTCGATTACCCGATTGCCCGATTGCAAGTTGTCCGTTGATGAGAGATTAGTTGATCTCCAGATACTGTTCAATCCAGGACTTGACGATCATGCGACGATCGTCGCTCGCATCGAAACGCACGCCCGCGATGGATTCCTTGGGGTGCAGCCACGAAACAATGCCGCGGATCTTTGTCGCCGCACGGCCGGGCAGTTCCAACACGATCTGAACCTCGTCGCCAATCTTGAGTTTGCCACGAAAGCGGAACGACATCCCGCCGCCGCTGATTTCTACCGTGCTGCCGACAATGTGATCGGAGCCGTTGAATAGCTCCGCATTCGCAACCACAGGAATGCGTACGTACCGGCGAAATTCATTCAGGATCAGTAAATGCGTCGCACGCACCGCGCGCAGGGCGGTTTGCCGCTCAATGGGAGATTCCAGCAGCACGTTGATGCCGAAACGCGAAAAGCGCACCGCGTCCCCCGCCGTCTTGCAAACGCCAAACAGGATCATGCGCGCGTTGGAGCGAGACGATCGGATCGATTCCAGAACAGGCGCCGCTTCGTCGTTCAACGTGATAATGCAAGCGTCGAACTTCTCATGCTGCATGCGCCCCGAGGCGTTCTGTGACAGCAAAGTGGCTTCTATCTTGAATTGACGTAGGCAGTCCTGCAGGATGCTACTGACATTATCTTCCAGATGGACCAGGGCCGCTCGTGCTGTTACGCGTTTGTGTGGGGGAGTAGCTGTCGCCGTTACCATTACGAATATGTCCAGGGTAACTGAAGAAGCATTGTGAACTCTCAGCCTGTGGATTGGCAATCTCCGCAGCGTCGTAGTACTAACGATTGCAGGAAAGTGATGCTATGCACTTGCGCTGCGCTTGTGTGGTCGGGCACCCTCACCCGCGTGTAGAAAAAAGTTGGTGCCCCGGCTTCGCGTCCTTCTGTTGGACGCTAACCTGGATGACGAATGATTACTCCGCCCACCGCCGAAAAATCAAACATCCATTCGTTCCGCCGAAGCCGAACGAATTCGAGAGCGCGTACTCCATGTGAACCTTGCGCGAGTGGTTGGGAACGTAGTCGAGATCGCACTCGGGATCGGGCGTCTCGTAGTTGATCGTTGGCGGTACCATCTGATCGCGCAGAGCGAGCACCGTAATACCCGCTTCGAGTCCGCCTGCGCCCCCTAGCAGGTGTCCGGTCATGGATTTCGTAGAACTCACAGGTGGAATCTTGTCGCCGAACACGCGCTTGATCGCCTGGGTCTCTAGTTTGTCCCCGATGTCTGTTGACGTTCCGTGCGCGTTCACGTACCCGATGTCGCTCGGCTGAATCTTGGCGTCGCGCAAGGCATTCATCATCACGCGATAACCACCTTCGTGCTCGGGTGCCGGCGAAGTTATGTGATACGCGTCGGCACTCATGCCGTAACCGACCGCTTCGGCAAGAATTTTCGCTCCACGCCGCTTCGCGAATTCCAGGTCTTCCAGAATTAGAATCCCCGCCCCTTCGCCGACCACAAATCCGTCTCGATCTTTATCCCATGGACGGCTGGCCTTCTCCGGAGCATCGTTGCGGGTTGAGAGTGCCCGCATCGCTGCAAATCCGCCGATGCCCATGGGTGTGATTGCAGCTTCCGAGCCGCCGGCGATCATCACATCCGCGTCGCACCGCTGGATGATCTTGAAAGCATCGCCTATCGAGTGAGCGCTGGTCGTGCACGCCGTGGCCGTCGCCTCGTTCGGACCCTTCGCCCCAAACTTGATACTTACCTGCCCGGCGGCGAGATTCACGATCGACGCAGGAATGAAGAAAGGCGATATCTTTCGCGGCCCCCCCTGCATCAGGTTCGTGTGTTCGCGCTCGATAACGTCGAATCCACCGATACCGGAACCGATATGCACGCCCACGCGATCGGCGATGTCCTCGGTCACCGACAGTCCGGCCATGTTCATCGCCTCTTCCGACGCGGCCAGCGCGAAGTGAATGAAGCGGCCCATCTTCTTTACTTCTTTTTTCTCGATGAACTTCAGCGGATCGAAGCCCTTGACCTCGGCCGCGATCTGGCAGGCATGCTGGGAGGTGTCGAAATGCGTAATGCGCGTGACGCCGCCTTTTCCGGCGAGCAGGTTCTGCCAGGTTTCGCCAGTGGTGTTGCCGACCGCCGAAATCAGCCCGATGCCGGTAACGACGACGCGCCTCTGCAATTACTTCCCGCCTTTCGCGTGTTTGTTGATATAGTCGATCGCGTCTTTGACGGTGCGAATCTTCTCTGCATCTTCGTCGGGGATCTCCAGATCGAAGGCTTCCTCGAACGCCATCACCAGTTCGACCGTATCGAGCGAATCGGCACCCAGGTCGTCGACAAACGAAGCGCTCGCGGTGACCTCGCCCTCATCGACGCCTAACTGCTCAACTACGATCTGCTTCACTTTTTCATCAACGGCTGCCATCAATAGATGTCTCCTTATTAGCTCGCAGGCGGGCGCAAGTATGGGATAGCGGGCCTGCCCGGCATATGCGAATGACGCCTGATTACTGCTTGGCCACCTTGGCGTGCTTGGTAATGTAGTCGACTGCGTCCTGTACGGTGCGGATCTTCTCGGCTTCTTCGTCGGGAATTTCAATATCGAAAGCTTCTTCGAACGCCATGACCAGTTCCACCGTGTCCAGCGAGTCGGCGCCCAGATCGTCCACGAACGACGCGTTGGCCGTGACCTCGGCTTCGTCCACTCCAAGCTGCTCCACGATGATTTCCTTAACCTTATCTTCTACTGCGGCCATCTGATCGGCGCCTCCTGTCTACAATAAAAGCGCTAGTGTAAATGGGCTGACAAAGTAGTGTAAAGCAGGCAAACCTAGTCAGCCGCTCTGGCCCAACGCCCGCAACATCCTAGCGGTATGCCTTAGGCGGGGTCAAACCAGGCGCCGCACTAGTCGGTGCGCGATGCGAGTATCCTCTTACCGGGTGAGCCGTCCGAGCCATCAAAAGCTCTACTTGCTGTACTCGTCCCTCAACTCCGTCTGACGATCTTTTAGTGGAATCTCCTGGCCGGCAACGAAGATATGTTTCACATCGGTCTTCACGTCCAGCGGATCGCCATTCGAGACCACTACGTTGGCGGTCTTGCCGACGTCGAGCGAGCCGAGTTTATCGGCCACTCCCCAGATTTCTGCGGCATTAATGGTGATCGCCTTCAGCGCTTCATCGTATGGAAGCCCATAAGCCACCGCATATCCCGCGGCGTAGGGCAGATTACGGGACTGATGCGCGTCATAGGACGCAAACGCGATCTTCACTCCACGCTTCTGCAGTTCGGCCGGCAAACGATACACGCTGTCATAGCGCTCTTCGTCCTTGGGGAATTCGTAAATCGGGCCGACGATGACCGGCACCTTCAGGCTGGCAACGTAATCGAGAATTGGCTGGCAATGCGTCAGGTGATTCAGGATGAATTTCAAATTGAATTCCTTGGCCAGCCCGACAGCGGTCTCGATGTCGCTGGGTTCGACTGCCCCGATCACCACAGGTTTCTGGCCGCGCAGATAGGGCAACAGAGCCTCGAGTTTCAGATCGCGCTTCGGGGCCATCGCCTTTGCGTCACCCGCCGCTTTCTTTTTGTTGTAGTCGTCGAGGCGCTGCCCGTACTCCTGCGCGTCGATGAAGGCCTGACGCAGTTGCGCGGCCATGCCCATGCGGGTCATCGGATACTTTGCTGTGGCCCACGTCTCGTTTCGGCGCTGCGTGCCGTCGAAGTTCAGCGGCATGGCGACATCGCGGCCGATCAGCATTTCCGTCGCGTCGGTGCCGGCGAGTTGGATGAAGGCGTCCTGCCCGGGTAGCGTGTCTTCCGTGGCTGGAGCAACGACAGCATTAAGAATCCCGTTGTAGCGCGTCACGGGAATCAGTGCCGACTCGGCGTGGAAGGCGTCGGTTACATGCATTTGCGGCATGATCTCGTCGCTTAGTTCGACGAGATCGTTGGTGCTTTTTTCCGCTTCGATTTCGGTCAGCCCGAGGTGCGTTTCCGAGTCGATGAGTCCGGGATAGACGGTCATTCCCGTCACGTCAATAACTTTCGCGTTCGCCGGGACCTTTACCTCGCCGGCCTTACCGACTGCGGCGATCTTGCCGCCTTCCATGACGATGACACCGTGATCGATGGTGCCGTGAGTAATGGTGAGCAGTTTGCCGCCCGTCAGTACGATTGCCTGATCGGTCGACGGAGTGCGCGCCTGGTTGCGGTGCGTGTGTACAGCCTCGCGACTCTGGCCAAAGGCAACGGCTGCACAGAGGAGAACTGTGGTCATGAATTTATGAGCGCGAATCATTATTCGCCCTCCTTCACCACGGGAATTACTGGCGCGGCCTCGGCGGTGTTTCCGTAATGGGTGGTGCCGTACCCCGGAAGCGTTCGGTCGAAGAACAATTCGCCATCGATGTAGACCTTTTCCGGCACACCGTAGCTGGAGAGCGGATAGCCGTCCCAGATCACCAAGTCGGCATCTTTGCCTACGTCGATAGAACCGACACGGTCGTCGACACCGATGATCCAGGCTGCATTCAGCGTGATCATTCGCAGTGCTTCTTCTTCGGTTGCGCCACCGTAGCGAATCGTCTTGGCAGCCTCCTGGTTGAGGCGGCGGATGTAGTCGTTCGAGTCGCTCTTGATCGCAACGGTCACGCCCTTGCGTATGCACATCACGGCGTTCCACGGGATCGCATCCCAGGCTTCGTATTTGTACCCCCACCAATCGGCAAAGGTGGCGATGCCAACATGATTTGCGGCGATCTGATCGGCGACTTTGTAGGCTTCGAGCGCGTGGTGGAAGGCACGCAGGTTGTAGTTGAACTCCTTGGCCATCGCCATTTCGTTCAGCAGTTCATCGGCGCGATAGCAATGGATCTGAACCAGCATCTTGCGCTGCAGAACATCGGCGAGCGCTTCGAGTTTCAGGTCGCGCTTCGGAGGAACGGCGTCTTTGTCGCCCTTCTTCACCTTGTCATTGTAGGCATTCCACTCCTGCATGTAGTTCTGCGCATCGACAAGTGCCTGCCGCTGCACGGCGAAGTTACCCATGCGAGTGGAAGGCAACTGGCCCTTGGTACCGAAGACCCGTTTCGGGTTTTCGCCGCTGGCGAACTTGATCGATTGGGGCGCGTTCGGAAACAGCATTTCATCGCGGCCGAGGCCGTACTTGGTCTTGATGACCACCGCCTGACCGCCGATCATGTCCGCCGAACCGTGGGGCAGCAACGCGCTGGTCACGCCTCCGGCAAGCGCGTGATAGATCGCCTTGTCGGTGTAGTCGAAGGCGTCGATCATGCGCATGTTGGGAACGACCGGCGACGTGGCTTCGTTGATGTCATCACGCAATGCCATGTGCGAATGCGGATCGACGATCCCAGGCGTGAGGTACTTGCCGCCGGCGTCAATCACCGGCACTCCTGGGGGCCCGCTGACGTTCTCGCCAAAAGCCGCGATCTTGCCGTTTTTCACATACAAACTGCCGTTGGCGATCTTGCCGTGGGTTACAGTCAGCAGGACGGCATTCTTAATAAGGATGTCTTTGCTCGCCGCCGGCGTGCCGGAGGTTTGCGCCATTGTGGTGGAGACCAGAAACAGCGAGAGAACACAGGCTGCAAGCGACTTTAGGGTCGCAGGACGACAATTCATCTGCTTGCTCCAATTGGACGTGCTTGCGGTAGGAATCAGAGATTGTAGGTATGGTGAGCTGCTGCGTCAAACAGTTGTTGGCCGCGAAACGGCTTGCGACCGCATCATCTCGGGGATCGTCCGGAACTGGTAGCCCTCTGCCTTGTACCGTCGCAACAAGTTGTCGACGGCCTGTACGGTGAACGAGCGATCTACTCCCATATGCTTATGCCCGCCGTCGTGTAGCAAGATGACGTCACCGCCCAGTATTTGCCGCCCAACTTCACGCGCGATATCGGCAGCGGAGCCGGCACTCCAGTCGTAGCCGGTAACGGTCCACATCACGGGAGTCATTCCCATCATTCGCGCGGTTTGAAGAACAAAGGGTGTCCGCGCTCCCCAGGGTGGACGGAACAGCGGAACATGAGCGTTGCCGAGCGCGTCCTCGAGCACCTGCTCGCAGGAGGTGATTTCGGCTCGAACCTGCGATCGGTTCCGGAAGATCAAGTTGGGATGAGTGAAGGTGTGATTACCGACGACATGCCCCGCTCGCGCTACTGCTGAGGCGATCTCCGGATGCTGCCGGACATACCGCCCAATCATGAAGAAAGTTGCCTTAACCGCATGCTTTGCAAGTACTTCAAGGAGATCTAATGTGTACGGATCGTTGGGACCGTCATCGAAGGTGAGCGCGAGCTCGCGATCACCCCTAGCTCCCCGCGTGAAGGTTCGACCGTACAACTGTGAATGCGGTGCCATGGTGTGGTAACCAGCAGTAACCGCCCCTGCCACACCTCCTGCGGCGATGAACCAACTGAGCATTCTGGCGAGAATTCTATCTGGCGGAGCAAAATTCGGAAACTCACACTTGATTTCTGAAAAATCCCGCATATACTTCGGATAAAGATTTCCCCCGAGGACCACCGTCTCCGCCACTAGACGAGAGGATCCGAAATGACTTCACGGACGACCCTGCCCTCTTCTTTACACAAGGCCAAGCGTGTGCTCTTGGTTGCCGACCGCTTGTTCCCGCTTCAGGAGCATGTGGACCCACTGCTGCATCATGGCTTTGAAGTCGATTGCACGTATTCGTGCCGCTGCGCACTGAGCCTGAGCAGGACGCGAACGTACGACTTGATCCTGATTGCCCGACGACACCCCGCACTTTCGCAGGAGTTGTGCCGGGATTTGCAGGCCGCAAACCCAACGACGCCGATCGCGAGTCTTGTAGATCCGACAAAGCCCATTCCTCCGCTGCGCGAACACCAGTTCATATGGACGCGCGAAGGGGAAGAGTACTTCCTCGCACGAGTGAACGCTTTGGTTGAGGCCTGCTAAGAAATCCGAGCAACACAGAAAGACGCCGACCTTCTGTTCACCACCCCAACTTAGCCTTTTACAGCTGTTGCCAGTGTGAATTGAGCATCGATGCGAACGCGTGTGCCGTCGAACAGGCGAGCAATCCCCATTTCGACTGCGCGGTCGATTTCAGCCTTGCGCCCTGCTGGTATGGCCTGAAACAGCGCTGCAAAAGGTACCGTTACGGCCTGAAAGTATTGCCATAATTCTTGCGGAGAGCCCTCCCAGTTCCAAGCTACGGTCCGCAGTTCCGAATGAACGTCCGCGAATCCGAGAGACTGCAGCGCGCGACGGACCGTGTCTGGATCTCCAAAGCGAAAGATCATGTGAGCTGCTTCTGGAATGGACAGGTAAGGCATGAACCGCAGGATTGTGCCTACGGTAATTTCGAAATAGGGTTGAGATATCGGACCCCAAGTCGCTGCGGTAAAGCGGCCTTCAGGGCGAAGCACGCGGCGAATTTCTGCGAGTGATCGGGGTACGTCAGCGAAATACATCAATCCCAGCCGGCAGGTGACCCGATCGAAACTCTCATTGGCTAATGGAAGTTTCGCTACATCAGCCTCCTGGAACTGCAAGTTCGTCAGCCCTCGCTGTTGTGCCCGGTCTCGAGCGACGGCAAGCGGCTCAGTGGAGATGTCGGTTCCAACTACCTGACCCGTTCCGTTCATCTGCGCTGCAATTGAAATCGCAGGTTCGCCGCTACCGCAGGCAACGTCGAGTACCTGCATGTTCGGGTGGACGTCGGCTTGGCGAACGATAAGTCGCGTGAGTTCGCTGCCCATAATGGCGGACTGCTTGCGAAAGCGCTCGTGCGCTTGTTTGCGTGCAAAGGAATTCCAGTCGGGAGCTTGTGTGGTCGCCGAATCAGACATGGTTCATTATCGCGAATGAGTGCCGCAGACCTAAACAGCTACCAGCGACACTTTGTGCTACGAAGTCAGCGTCTGCGCCTGCTGCATTTGGCGAGCCTGGATTTCGATGTAGACGTTCACCAGCGAGACCGCCGCCGGTGTAACTCCCGGAATGCGGCTGGCTTGTCCTAACGTCTGTGGCCGAACATGCTGCAGCTTCTCTTTCATTTCGCGCGAGAGGCCGCTGACGCGCGAGTAATCGAACCATTCGGGGATGGTACGCTGCTCGGATTTCTTCAGCCGCTCGATAGACTTTTGCTGCTGATCGAGATAACCGGCATATTTGATCTCCGTCTCCACGGATTTCAGCTCGTTGCGAAGGGCGGATGAGAGTTTCGCGGTAGACGATGCGGAGGAATTCTGACTGAACAGTGCAGGAAGCAATTCGCGAAGAACCGGCGTTAGATTCTCAATCACGATCTCAGGACGACGGAGAGCCTGGGCTAGTGGCACGCCCAAAAGTGGCGTTAGCGATTGCGGACCAAACGCGTGCGGGCGAGAGGACTTTGCATCCTCATCTTCTTCAGCATCCCCGTTCGAGCCGATCTCCATCAGCCGTGCTTCAATCTCAGGGGCAATCTTTTCCAGCATCTCGCGCGTGAGTTTCGTGTTTCCCAGCACCTGCTTCAACTGCGCAGCACGCTCCTGCTTCGCGAGATATCCTGCCCAGGCGGCGTCGGAGATCAGTCCTACTCGACGTCCATGCGGTGTCAGCCGGCGGTCGGCATTATCGATTCGGAGATGCAACCGGAATTCTGCTCGCGACGTGAACATTCGGTATGGTTCATTGGTGCCTTTGCTGATGAGGTCATCGATCAGAATGGCCGTATACGCTTCGGTGCGGTCGAGCACCAGCGGTTCTTCGCGCCTGATCGCGAGTGTCGCGTTGATGCCCGCCATGATTCCCTGGCAGGCAGCTTCCTCATACCCGCTCGTACCGTTGATCTGGCCCGCCAGGTAGAGTCGCGCGATTTTCTTCGTTTCCAGTGTTCGCGTAAGTTCGGTGGGGTCGACAGAGTCGTATTCGATTGCATATCCCGGGCGCATCATCTCCGCTTTTTCGAGGCCGGGAATGGACGCAATCATCGCCAGTTGCACATCGACAGGAAGTGACGTGCTCATGCCGTTGACGTAGATCTCGTGTGTGCTCAAGCCCTCGGGTTCGAGGTAGAGCTGATGCGTCAGCTTGTCCGGAAACTTGACGATCTTGTCTTCGATCGAAGGGCAATACCGCGGGCCAATGGACTTGATCTGCCCGCTGTACATTGGCGAGCGGTTTACGTTTTCACGAATGACACGATGTGTTTCGTCAGTCGTGAACGCGATGTAGCACGGCACCTGCGAATCGTGATGAGCTACTCGCTCCGTGCGGAAGCTGAATGGCGTGGGGTCTTCATCCCCGCGTTGCAAGGTGAAGCGCGACCAGTCGATCGTGCGGCCATCGAGACGCGGCGGTGTGCCTGTCTTGAGACGGACCACACGGAAACCGATGCGTCGCAGCGACTCGCCAAGCAATTGGGACGGCGGCTCTCCACTGCGTCCCGCGGGATACTGCTGCTCTCCACAATGAATGAGGCCGTTCAGGAATGTGCCGGTCGTGATAACTACAGCTTCGGCGCCGATTCGCCGGCCGTCACGAAGAACGATTCCGCGGGCGCGCAGACGCGAGTTGTCGGAGGAACCATCATTGGCTGGTTCGTAAGCACTGATTCCTGACGGTTCCAGAATTAAATCGGCGACTTCCGCCTGCTTGATTTTGAGATTCGACTGCGACTCCAAGACCTCGCGCATCTTCAGCCGATATGCTTGTTTGTCGCACTGTGCTCGTGGAGACCAGACCGCCGGTCCGCGGGATGTATTCAGTAAGCGAAACTGGATACCGACGGCATCCGTAACCTCGCCCATGATGCCGCCCAGGGCATCGACTTCGCGTACCAGGTGTCCCTTGGCGATACCACCCACCGCCGGATTACATGACATCTGCGCGATGAGGTCTACATTCAGAGTAAGCAGCGCAGTCTTCAGGCCCATTCGCGCGGCAGCCATAGCGGCTTCGCAACCCGCGTGCCCGGCGCCGACCACGACTACGTCGAAATGTTCGTTGAAGCTCGTCATTGTTGAGGAGTGCAGCAAAATTCCGGACGCGGCTCCCCACTCGGCCGCTTCAGCTTGATTTTAACAGCCGCAAAGCACTTGCCCCTCCCTGCGGCTAGAACGATTTACAATAGAAGCGATGCTGAGGGATGCAATCAAAAGTGCTCTGCTGGCCGTGGTCGGGACCGGAACATTCTTCTTTTTTCTGATGATGATCATGATCCCGGTCCTCGGAGTTGAGGCACGCCATGGCGTGGTATTTACGCAGTCGGCGGTCGTGGATCCGGATCACATTCTCAGGATTGTCGGACTGCCGGCGAGCGCGTTGCTGTTCGTGGTTTTTTTCCTGCTGGCGATGCGGCATTTGCGAAGGGACAAGCTGGTAACGCATTGAAGGGCTCTTAGTGGACAGACAGAAACACATCTTCCGGACTGCCGCCGGAATCGCGGTGCGTGTGGTAATCTTCACGGTGTTATTTACGCTGCTGGCGTTTGCCGTGGGATTGCTGTGCGGCATCCTTGCGAGCGCGATTTACGGGGTACTTCGCGGCGTGCATCCGGATATGACCATGGCCTATCGATTCGCGGCAATTCCTCTGGCTGCCATGGTGCTGGTAATCAGCTTCGTCGCCATGCTGACGGTAGAAATCCGTCGAACACGCCGGCTGCGCCCGCAGTCGCACTCCTAGGCGCAGCTCATTCCTTTCTCCTGAAGAAGGCAGCAGATTGATTCAGCGAAACGCTGATAATTCCAGATTTGCAAAAAGCCATCTGAGTTAATCAGCGTCACCACCGAGGATAGACTCAGCGTTAATCTGTTGCGGGTTTTTACGCTACACTCAAAGATTCTGAAATCGTATAGGTGCTTATATGCCCGACGTAATTCGTGTAAAGCTCCCTGACAATAGCGTGCAGGAAGTGCCCAAAGGCACGACGCCCTTGGATATTGCGAAAAACATTTCTCCGCGACTGGCGGAGGCGGCGCTGGTGGCTCAGGTCGCCCCTTTCAGCTCGAATGGCGATCACGGAAAAAATGGTGACGAAGCCAAGCTGGTCGATCTGACGCGTCCGCTCGAGCAGGATGCCCAGGTTCGTATCCTGACCCAGAAAGATCCTGAAGCGCTTCACGTTTTTCGGCACTCGTCGGCGCACCTGATGGCGGCGGCTGTGCTGGAACTATTCCCCGAGACGAAGCTGGGGCATGGTCCGGCAACCGAGAGCGGATTCTTTTACGACTTCTATCGCCCTACGCCGTTCACGCCCGAGGACCTGGAGAAAATCGAAAAGAAGATGCAGGAATTGGTACAGAAAGACGAATCCTACGCGCGGGAATTCATTCCGCGCGAGCAGGCGCTCGATCGCTTCAAATCCGAAGGCGACTTCATGAAGTGCCACTTTATCGAGCAGTTCACTGAAAACGGCGAGCCGGTATCGCTCTATAAAACGGGAAAATTCGTCGACTTCTGCCGCGGTCCGCACATTCCTTCCACCGGTCGAATCAAGGCCTTCAAGCTGCTGAACATCGCCGGCGCGTACTGGCTGGGCGACGAGAAGAATCCGCAGCTGCAGCGGATTTACGGGACGTCCTTTTATTCGAAGAAAGAGCTGGACGACTACCTGCACCAGATCGAAGAAGCGAAGAAGCGGGACCACCGGGTGCTGGGGCAACAGCTGGATCTGTTTTCGATCCAGGAACTGGCCGGCCCGGGGCTGATCTTCTGGCATCCGAAGGGCGGCATCATGCGAAAGCTGATGGAAGACTGGATGCGCGACGAGTACCTGAAGCGAGGCTATTCGCTCGTCTACACGCCACACGTGGCGCGTCGCCAGCTTTGGCAAACCAGCGGGCATGAGGGCTTCTACGCCGAAAACATGTTCGACACCATGGAACTCGACGACGCCGAGTACCGGCTGAAACCGATGAACTGCCCGTTCCACATCCTGATTTACAAGGATTCGCTTAAGTCATACCGCGATCTACCGGTGCGACTGGGTGAACTGGGCACGGTGTATCGATACGAACGCTCGGGTGTGATGCATGGACTGCTGCGCGTACGCGGGTTTACGCAAGATGATGCCCACATCTTCTGTACTCGTGACCAGGTAGAAGATGAGATTGGCGGCTGCGTCGATTTTGCCATCGCCGTGCTGAATGCCTATGGATTTGAAAAATTTCAGGTTGAGCTTTCGACCTGGGATCCAAACGACCAGAAGCACTATGCGGGAAAAGCTGAGCAATGGGAAATGGCGCAGCACTCGCTCGAGAAAGTGCTGGATAGGCGCGGCATCCCCTACAAGACGATTCCCGGCGAAGCGGCGTTTTATGGTCCAAAGATCGACATCAAGCTGGTGGATGCGATAGGACGCTTATGGCAGCTTTCGACTGTGCAGTTCGATTTCAATCTGCCCACCAGGTTCGGACTGGAGTACGTCGGCGAAGATGGCCAGCGCCATGAGCCGGTGATGGTGCATCGCGCACTGTATGGCTCCGTCGAACGCTTCTTTGGAGTCCTGATCGAGCATTATGCGGGCTCATTCCCGGTGTGGCTCTCGCCGGTGCAGGTAGTACTTATTCCGATTGCCGAGCGCCACGTCGAGTACGCAAATAAAGTTGCCGAGCAACTCAAGGCAATTGGTGTACGCGTAGAGGTTGATGCACGTAATGAAAAGATGAATGCGAAGATCCGCGAACACGCGCTGCAGAAGGTACCGTTCATGCTGGTCGTCGGCGACAAGGAAGCCGAAGCCAACCAGGTAAACATTCGCACCCGCGGGACGGAAAAGACCGAGACGGTCGCGCTGACGGAATTCATTACTCGACTGAAGCAGTTGATCGAAACAAAGGCGGCAAGATTGTAGCAGCCGAACTTATGACCGAATGGCAGCGACGCGGCTTTCGCTAATAGCGTAGAAAGGCATACCAGTAAGACTGGTCAAGGCTTGCTTAGGACTACAGGTTGCATGTTTGGTGCAGTGTCATCACCTATTTTGTAATCCGCTTGGTTGCGTCTGCGTCTAGCCGATACATTGTTTACAATCATTGCTGATCTGGAGGATCTGTTTGCATTCGGCAGTTCTTGCTGGAATCTCCCTATTCGCTGTGTCGGTTTTTGCCCAACAACCGCCGGCAGCCCCTGCCCCATCGCAGACATTGTCTGCGGATTCACAAGCATCGGCTCCGGCTCCGAGACCGCAGCCACAACCGAAACGCATTCTCGGCGTTATGCCTAACTACCGCGCTGTGAGCGCGGGAGAAATTCCTCCGCCACCGACAGCGAAGCAGGCGTTCAAGATTGCTACCCAGAATAGTTTCGACTACTCATCATTTGCTTTCGTAGGCATCACGTCACTTATGGCGGAAGGAACGAATGCACATCCGCAACTGGGCAAAGGCGTCGGGGGATTCAGTGAATACTACTGGCGCGGCTTAGTCGACAAGACTGATGGCAATTACATGGTGGTGTTTTTATTGCCCACCATTCTGCACGAAGATGAGCGGTATTACGCGAAAGGCCGGGGCGGATTCTGGAAACGCAGCATCTATTCGGCTTCACGGGTGCTGATCACACCGAACTATCAGGGGCATAATACTTTCAATGCGTCCGAGGTTTTCGGGCGCGGGATGTCCCAGGCTATCTCGCTCACCTACTATCCAAGTTCAGACCGCACTGCGGGCGAATTCATGACGAAGTATGGATATGCCGTTGGACGCGACGCTCTGACCAATGTCTTTCGGGAATTCTGGCCGGATATCGCACACCACTTCCACCGAACGGACTAGCGGAGAAGGGTGTTTAGGCGTTTGTAACTGGTAGCAATCTGGGCGGTTGCGCTCCAGTCGAGGTAGCCGGGTAGCAGTTTGACGCTGTTCCAACTGCACACCTATAATAAAACGGCCATTCCGCATATAGAGATTCATCGCGAATCGCGAACGAACCTCACGACGTGAGGCGTTCCCGGAAGGATTTTCCAAGGAGTCCACGAAACATCCAATGAAAAGCACTCTCGTACGTTCTGCTTTACCCCTGGCATTCCTGTGTTCAGCTGCATTGGCCCAGACAGGATCGGTTCCTTCAGCACCTACACCCGGCGGATCTGCCGCTGCTCCGGTCGCCTCTGCGCCGGCGGGGGCCACCAAGATCGGGATCATTAACATCCAGCAGGCGATTGCGCTGACGAACGAAGGCAAGCGCGATATTGATGCCCTGGAAAAGAAATTTGACCCCAAGCGTGTGGAATTACAGAGCCTGAACAAAGAAGTGGAAGATTTGCAGAAACAACTGGACAGCCAAGGCTCAAAGCTCAATGACGAGGCCCGCAATAACCTGGTCAAGAGCATCGAAACGAAGCGCAAAACCTTGCAGCGCCAGGCCGAAGACGCGCAGAACGATTATCAAGGTCAGCAACAGGAACTGGTAAACCGCGTCGGAACCAAGCTGATGGAAACGCTCGACAAGTACGCGAAGGCGAATGGATTCAGCATGATTATCGACGTTTCGGGGCCGCAGAATCCGATTTTGTGGGCGCAGCCGAACGTCGATGTCACGCAACAGGTGGCGGCTGCCTACAACGCCGCTTCTCCGGTGGCGGCGCCGCCCGCGCGTCCAGCGACCGCGTCTTCGAATCCGAAGCCGGCTGCTCCTTCGGCAACAAGTCCGAAATAGTAATCGCGACGGAATGGACGATAAGCCGCCCCAACGGGCGGCTTGTTTTTTTGCGGTACGATTTTCTACGCGTAACCAAACTTGCCGGGTGCTGTTGCAAGCTTTTATGATGCGGCTGATGACCGCAAAACTCTCCGCGACTGCCAACCTGCGCCAGAAAGCGCAGTTGATGTCGGCTTCCGAGATCGAACGTACCCTGGTTCGACTGGCACACGAAATCATCGAGAAGAACAACGGCACGGAAAAGCTGGTCCTGGTCGGAATACGACGTCGAGGGGTACCGCTCGCAGAGAGACTGGCACGCGTGATCGAGCGAATCGAGAACAAGAAAGTCCCCGTTGGGACGCTGGATATCACCTTGTACCGCGACGATCTCACCACGGTAGGACCAAAGCCTGAAGTGCGTGCAGGAGACCTGGGTGCGAACATTAAAGGCATGCACGTCATCCTCGTAGATGATGTGCTGTACACCGGCCGCACGACGCGGGCGGCGCTGGATGCGCTGTTCGATCATGGGCGCCCTCAGCGTGTGCAATTGCTCACGCTGATCGATCGCGGGCACCGCGAACTACCCATCGAGGCGGCGTTCGTTGGTCGATACATTCAGACCACGGATCGCGAGATTATTGAAGTAAAGCTGAACGAGACCGATCATACTGAAAAAGTCTTGCTGGTAGAACGCGAAGTGTAAACGGACTCAGACCCCACCCAAGTCCGAGAACGGTTTGGATGGGTACCAACTTATGAACCAACCTGCTCGCGGTTCCTTGCTCGGACTGGAAAACCTCACCACCAAAGAAATCAGCTCTATTCTGCAAGAAGCCCGCAAGATGAAGCGCGGCAAAGTAAAGCCCGTGCTAAGCGGGAAACGCGTTGTCCTGCTGTTCTACGAATCCTCGACGCGTACGCGAGTCTCATTTGAATTCGCCGCCAAGGCGCTGGGCGCGACGACAGCGCTGGTATCGGCTTCGGCTTCGAGTATCGAGAAGGGCGAATCACTGATCGATACCGGGTATACGGTTACATCTCTGGGCGCGCAGGCAATCGTTATCCGGCATCCTTCGTCTGGTGCGCCCTACATGCTGGCGCGACATGTTCCGGTGCCGGTAATCAATGCCGGTGACGGCATGCACGAACACCCGTCGCAAGGATTGCTCGACGCCTATACGATCCTGGAGCACAAGAAAACGCTGAAAGGCTTGCGAGTCGCGATGATCGGTGACATCTTTCATAGCCGTGTGGTGCGTTCCGATGTTCATCTGCTAAGTAAGTTCGGATCGAAAGTCGTCCTCTGCGGACCGCCGGAACTGGTTCCTGATATTTCTGCAACCCTCGCGCCGGGCGTCACCGTGACGCGCGATCTGGAAGAAGCTCTCACAGGGACGGATGTCGTAATTGCATTGCGCATTCAGAAAGAACGCCTTGCCGGTTTGCAGTTGAGCCTCGGCGATTACATTGAGCGTTACCAATTGCGCCCGGAGCGTCTAAAGGCAGCGAAAAAAGACGCGATTGTCATGCACCCAGGTCCGATCATCCGCGGACTGGAAGTCACCAGCGAAGTAGCTGATGGACCGAATTCTGTCATCCGGGAACAGGTGCGTAATGGCGTGGCGGTGAGAATGGCGATTCTCGCAAGAGCGCTGGCGTGAAAGGAATCCGCCAAAGAGAGGCGCAGAAGAGATCGGGCAATCGGGTAAATGGTAATGGGCAATCTAAAATCGCAGCCCAAACCGCCCGAAGCCGTCGCCTTTGTTTTCGATCATCCGACTGGCTCTGTGTCTCTGTGACTCTGTGGTAGGAAAGCAATGACAAGAAAAGAATCGGCGTTTATGAGCGTTAATCAGCGGCTCGATTCGAAGCAGCCGCCGAAGTCACTCCTCATCTGTGGCGGGCATGTAATCGATCCGGCAAATGGGGTGGACGGCCCTGCGGACGTATTTATTCGCGATGGAAAGATCGCGGCGGTCGCTCCGAAGCTGAAGGAAAAAGCCGAGCGGACGATCGAGGCGAAGGGCCTGATCGTCGCGCCAGGTTTCATTGATTTGCACGTCCACCTGCGCGAACCCGGACAAGCGTACAAGGAGACGATCGCAACCGGAACGGCAGCGGCGGCCAAGGGTGGATTCACGTCAGTCTGCGCGATGCCGAATACACAACCGGTGAACGATTCGGTTGAAACCACGCGCTGGATGCAGTCGCCCGAACGCGGCGCTTTGGTCAACGTCTTCCCGATCGCGGCAGCAACGCTGGGCAGTCAAGGCGAAAAACTTACAGATTTCTACGCACTGCGGGAGGCTGGTGCGGTCGCGGTCAGCGATGACGGCAGGCCGATCCTCGATGACCAGATCATGCGAGAAGCGCTGGAGGCAGCTAAACGCACGGGCTTTCCGGTGATTCAGCATGCCGAAGACACGCGAGTAACCGCAGGCACGCAGATGAATTACGGTGCGGTCTCACTTCGCCTCGGATTGCGTGGAATGCCGGCAGAGGCGGAAGCAGCGATCGTACGCCGCGATATTGAACTCGCGAGAAAGACGGGTGCGCATATACATGTCGCCCACATTTCGACGGCGGCGGCTGTCGAGGAAGTAAGGCGTGGGAAGCGCGAAGGTGTGCGCGTAAGCTGCGAGGTCACGCCGCACCACTTCTCGCTGACGGAGGAAGCGGTGGCAGGATACGACACGCGCTACAAGATGAATCCGCCGCTGCGCTCGCAGGAAGACCGCGAAGCCATGTTAATGGCGTTGGAAGACGGAACCATTGATGCCATAGCTACCGATCACGCCCCGCATGCGCATCACGAGAAGATGGTGGAGTTCGATCGCGCGGCATTCGGTATCACGGGGTTGGAAACCGCGCTCGGGTTAGGAATCAGCGAGTTACACGAAAAACGTGGCATTCCGTTGCAGCGGGTTGTAGAGCTGTTGACCGCGAATCCCGGACGGATTCTCTCGCTTGGCGGACGGGGTCAACTCTCTGCAGGCGCACCTGCCGATGTGACGATCTTCGATCCGAAACGGAAATGGACATTCGATTGGAAAGAATCGCGGTCGAAGTCGAAGAACACACCATTCGGGGGTTGGAAGCTGACGGGTAAAGCGATGGTGAGCATCGTAGGCGGAAGGCTGGTATACGAAGCAGCGAAATAGTGAGTCGGCAGTCCAGTTCAGTTTGACTCCGCCTTAGGCTCAACGCCGAGGGTGCCCTGCCAAAGCCTATTTCTGCGCCGCGGCCGCCGGTTTCGGGTGCGGGTGCGATTTGGCGGAAAGAATGGCCAGGATCTCCTGTAACTGTGTGCGCACACGCTTCAAGCTGTCGTTATTCGGCGGTGCCAGAAACGGCAATGCAGGTTGCATCTTGGCGGGCTTGGCTTCTAGTTTCAACTGCTGCCGCGCGCCGGCAATCGTGAATCCTTCTTCGTATAAGAGTTTCTTGATACGAAGCGCCAGTTCCACCTCTCGTCGACGATACATACGCTGGCCGGTGCCGCTCTTTGTGGGCTTCAGTTGCGGGAATTCCGTCTCCCAGAAGCGCAGCACATAGGCTGGTAGTTTGCACAGGCGGCTGACCTCACCAATGCGGAAATACAGCTTTTCGGGGATCAGTACTTCTTCGGCTTTCCTGTTCGTGGCGGACTTCCGGTTTGCACTCATGGACTGCTCGGAGAATCTGGATTTGATTACTAAACCATCGGCCAGATGTCGTTCCCACTTACAGAATATTACGCGATTTCTAGCATGGACAGCACCGATGAAACAAGTGCCGCAGTAAAAAGGGCCTCCACCGCGGGAGGCCCTCAACCCTCTTCCACTTCTACTATGCAACCGCGGCTGTTACTTCTTTTTCTTTGTAGCCGCTTTTTTTGCCTTTTTCTTTGTTGCCATGTTTGTTGACCTCCTGGAACCTTCTCCCTTGAAGGTTTTGGATTGGGGCCCAACTACATTCCCCGCCCTACAATTTGGGCGAGCAGCCTGTATGACACAAGATATTGCGGTGTACTGTTGAGGGTTGTCAAGAAAAATATCTTGTCGAAGAAGCAATTCTTTGCTTATCGGATTTCTCACACACCGTTTCTTCCCACGGGGCACGGAGAGACTGCGGAATGCAGGATTCTGACTCTCTTGATTTCAACTTTCGCCAATTGGTCCGATCTGCAATCTCAATTGCCAATCCTGAAATTCTTTTCCGTGCCTCCGTGTCTCCGTGGTGAAATGGCATCGTGAACAAGCGCGATCCCATCGAACTCGAGATCTTCAAAAACATTTTCCACTCCATCGCGGAAGAAATGGGCGCTGCTCTGCGCCGCACGGCATTCTCACCGAACATCAAGGAGCGGCGGGATTATTCGTGCGCGGTTTTCAACAGCGCGGGCGAAGTAATTGCAATGGGCGATCACATGCCGGTGCATCTCGGATCGATGCCGATGTCCGTGCGCGCCGCAATCAGGGAACTGCAACTTGGCCCCGGCGACGTAGCAATGCTGAATGATCCCTTCGCCGGTGGAACTCACTTGCCGGATGTCACGCTCGTGGCGCCGGTGTTTATCGCTAAGAAGCTCGCCAGATCCGCGAGATCACACGCTGCCGACTTCTACGTTGCGTCTCGTGCGCATCACTCCGATGTTGGTGGAACATATGCGGGATCGATGGGAATCTGCCGCGAGATTTACCAGGAAGGATTTCGGATTTCTCCAGTGAGATTGATCCGGCGAGGTGAAGTGGACCGCGATGTTTTGGCACTGCTGCTGGCTAATGTGCGGACTCCAGTAGAGCGCGAAGGCGATCTGAATGCGCAAATCGCGGCGTGCCACACGGGAGAAATGAGACTCCGCCAGGTTGCTTATCGTTACGGAATGCCGCGTGTACAACAAGCGGCGGCCGACCTGCTGGAATATTCCGAAGAGATGATGCTTGCATTTTTGGGCCGGGTGCCTGCAGGAATTGGCCAAGCTGAAGACTTCCTGGATAACGATGGCGTGAGCGACGAGCCCGTGAGGGTTTCGGTTTCGATTCGGATTCACGACAGTCGCAAAGCGGCGAGTGCCTTGAGCAAAGCGAAGGCGCGCCGGCGCCACGCGGCGACTATTGACTTCAGCGGTTCCTCGCCGCAGGTCGCAGGGAGCATTAATGCCGTGGAGGCCATTGCGTATTCAGCATGCTTCTATGTGTTCCGATGCCTCGTTGCCGAAGATGTTCCCGCCACCGCAGGACTCATGCACCCGATTGAAGTGATTGCCCCAAGTGGAACGGTGGTGAATGCTCGCCCACCTGCTGCTGTCGCGGGGGGAAATGTGGAGACCTCACAGCGAATCGTGGACGTGCTCCTAAAGGCGCTCTCACATCTTTTGCCGGATGGCATTCCCGCCGCTTCCAGCGGAACAATGAACAATCTTACGATTGGCGGTATCGATCCACGTACTGCTGAGCCTTTCGCATACTACGAAACGGTCGCAGGGGCGACTGGCGGCCGGCCCACCAAAGCTGGCGTTTCCGGCGTGCACACGCACATGACCAATTCCCTCAACACACCGGTAGAAGCCCTCGAATACGCATACCCATTTCGTGTAACGGAGTATTCGCTTCGCCGCGGCAGCGGAGGCGCAGGTTTGTACGCGGGCGGGGATGGACTGGTGCGCGAGGTCGAACTGCTGGCCGATGCAGAAGTCACGATACTTTCCGACCGGCGCAAGACGGCACCTTACGGTCTTCAAGGCGGAGAATCAGGCAGACCGGGACGGTCGGTCGCAATTCGCGCCAGCGGAACGAGAGAAGAGCTTGCCAGTAAAACCAGCGTGCGTCTGAAATGCGGCGAGCGTATACGGATCGAATCTCCAGGTGGGGGAGGATGGGGCAAGGCGTGATTTCATCGAGAGGACGCGGAGGTCGCACCCGGACTCATATACGAGGCTTCTGAATGAAATTTGGCGGCGCTGAACCAACGGCGTCAGTTGTTCAAAGAGATGACATGAGGCAACATTCCATTGTTTCTTTTCACAGGAGGTCACGATGCATCGCATTCGATCCGTGGGAGTTTTGTCGCTAGCTAAAGTTTCCGGGATGGTTCATGCCGCACTGGGATTGCTGCTCATTCCTTTCTTTCTGCTGATGGCGTTTTCCATGGCGATTGCAGGCAAACAAGGAAATATGAATGGCAATAATCCATTCGCGTTTCTCGGACCCGCATTCGCCATCGCAATGGCAGTCTTGGCCCCGGTCTTTTATGGCCTGATCGGATTCATTACCGGCGCAGTCGGCGCACTGCTCTACAACCTGATGGCACGCTGGGTTGGCGGAATCGAAATGGAAGTTGAAGCCTCGCCGACGCAAGTTGTTGTGTGAGCCTGATCAACAAAGGAGCGAACATGCATCGCATCAAGTCTGTCGGAGTAATGTCGGTAGCAAAGATTTTCGGGCTCATTTACGGCGCAATCGGGCTAGTGGTCTTCCCTATTTTCCTGGTAATCGGCTTGGCCTCATCTCTCGCCATGAAACAGGTTCCAGGCAGCGGAGCGAATGCCGCCGCAGGATTTGGGATTGCGTTTGGAATCATCATGGCGATTGCTGCACCGATCGGGTATGGGCTGATGGGCTTCATCTTTGGAGCTATTGGCGCTCTCGTCTACAACCTGGTAGCGCGCTGGGTGGGCGGAATCGAAATGGAACTCGACGTGGTGCCGGTTGTACCCGCTCTGCCAATTCAACCGCCACCCATGCCGCCGCTTCCCGAACCTCCCGCGGCATGAGCGTGCTAGAATCACGGGTTTGCCTCGCCACAGTCCCTTCATAAGATCGTGCGAACACGCGTGCGGTATCGGCCCGGCAACAAGGATTTTGTATGCCTGACACAATGCTGGCCGTAGTAAAACCTAATCCCGCGCCGGGAGCTGAAATCCGGCAGGTGAAAGTCCCCCAGGTCGGACTCGCCGATGTGCTGGTGAAGGTTGATGTGGCGTCGGTTTGCGGCACCGATCTTCATATTTATAACTGGGACCCCTGGGCTCAAAACCGTATTCATCCTCCGCTAATTCCAGGCCACGAATTTTGTGGTCACGTTGCCGCTGTCGGGAAAGAAGTCACCACTGTAAAGGAAGGCGACTTTGTTTCCGCCGAGATGCACGTTGCCTGTGGCAAGTGCCTCCAATGCCGCACAGGCGAAGCGCACATCTGCCAACACGTGAAGATCATCGGAGTGGATGCTAACGGCGCATTCGCCGAATATGTGGTCATCCCGGAATCGAATATCTGGAAGCTCGATCCGTCTATCCCGAAGGAATACGCATCGATACTCGATCCACTGGGCAATGCCGTACACACGGTACTCGCCGGTGAGATCGCGGCAAAAACAGTCGCGATCACCGGCACGGGACCGATCGGGCTATTTTCGATTGCTGTAGCACGCGCCTGCGGAGCGACACAGGTTTTTGCTATTGAAACAAACAAATATCGTCGCGCGATCGCCCAGCAGATGAAAGCCGATTACGTGATCGATCCTGCCGTGGAAGACGCCAAGCAGATTGTGCTAGACGCCACGGACGGAATCGGCGTGGATGTCGTGTTGGAAATGGCAGGGCATCCCTCAGCGATTCGCACTGGTTTCGACATTCTGCGGCGCGGCGGACGTATCTCACTGCTGGGAATTCCTTCGCGACCGATCTCACTGGATTTCGCAGACGACATCATCTTCAAAGGCGCCACCATTCAGGGGATCAACGGCCGCAAGATGTATCAGACGTGGTATCAGATGACCGCGCTGCTCAAGGCCGGAAAGCTGGATCTGCATCCGGTGATCACCGATAGGCTTGCAATGCAGGACTTCAACAAGGGCATGGAACGGCTGAGAACCGGGGAAGCTAGCAAGATCCTGTTGTATCCGAATGGGAATAGATAAATAAATAGTCGGAACTCGTTCGGGCTCCCATCTAGATTCCCAGCACTTCCGTGTCGGGCGTTCCTTTGGCGCCCTTCGGGCTTGTTCGATGTGAGTTCTGCTTGGACGGTTCGAATGAGGCCGCTCCCGGAAATCCCTGACCTGTCTGGGTCTGATACGCCGCTCTCATGTTCTAAAATCTCATCTGAATTCATCCGCGTGAATCTGCGGTGGAGGTTTTCATGAATACCGCTACTCGCACCAATCCTCTTACTTTTCTCCACGACCAACTGGAAGACCTGAAGGCCAAGGGCACCTACTTCCATCTTCGCGTGCTCCAGGACGAGCAGGCTGCGGTGTGTACCTTCGATGGCAAGAAGGTTATCAACCTGGCATCGAATAACTATCTCGGACTGACCACCCATCCGAAGCTGCGCGAGGCGGCGCTGGAAGCGACACGGAAATATGGCGTGGGATCCGGTGCGGTACGCACGATCGCCGGCACGATGTCGCTGCACATGCAGTTGGAAGAAAAGATTGCGCGTTTCAAGAACGTGGAAGCCTGCGTGGTCTTCCAGTCGGGTTTCACTGCAAATTCAGGTACGGTTTCGGCAATCCTGGGAAAAGAAGATTTCATCATCTCCGATGAACTGAATCACGCGTCCATCATCGATGGTGCCCGCCTCTCACGCGCGAAGATTCTTGTCTTCCGGCACAAAGATCTTGGCCATGCGGAAGAGCAACTGGCGAGCGTAAGGGATCAGCCCGGGCATAAGCTGCTCATTACCGACGGTGTTTTCTCGATGGATGGTGACGTCGGGCCGCTACCTGGTCTGTGCGATCTCGCGGAAAAGTATGGCGCCATTATGATGGTCGACGACGCGCATGCTTCTGGCGTGCTCGGCCGTAACGGCCGCGGCACGATCGATCATTTCAACGTTCATGGACGCGTGGATGTGCAGGTAGGAACACTGTCGAAAGCGATCGGCGCGCTGGGTGGATATGTTTGCGGCTCACGCGATCTGATCGAATTTCTATACCACCGTGGACGGCCATTCCTATTCTCGACATCGCATCCGCCATCTGTCGCAGCCACTTGCCTTGCAGCATTCGACGTCCTTGAGAAGGAACCCGAGCGCATCGACCGACTCTGGGAGAACACTCGTTTCTTCAAGAAAGAGCTCGGGAATCTCGGCTTCAACATCGGTGGTAAAAACACGCCTGCGAGCGAAACGCCGATCACGCCTTTGATTGTTGGCGAAGGCCGCCTGGCGATGGAGTTTTCGCGCGAACTGTTTAAAGAAGGCGTGATGGCTACGGGGATTGCGTTTCCCACCGTGCCTGAAGGTAAGGCTCGTATCCGGGCGATTATGACAGCGACTCACACGCGTGAGGATCTGGATCAGGCACTGGAAGTGCTGAAACGCGTGGGCAAGCGCCTGGGTATTATCTCTTAGGAGCTAACCGTGAGAACACAAAGGCTAATTTTGCTTTGCGTCCTTCGTAGTTATAGCTTTGTAAAAGCTTTCCCTCGTTCTTCCCTTCCTAGCCAGACCACGATTGCCAGCAAGATGATGTTGACAATTTCGAATCCCGCCAGGGCCCAGCGATAACCGACCGCATCGCGAAGGGCATATTCGATCGTGCTCGTAGGCGCGGCGATCAGTATTCCCAGTTGATAAGCAAGTCCCGGAACCAGACCACGAGTCGCATCCGGCGATACCTCGACAAGGTGCGCCGGGATAATTCCCCATGCCCCCTGAACCCCCATCTGGATCAGGAAGGCTCCGAGAGCGAGCACCACCGTCCTCCATCCGAATGCCCATAGTGGAATCATCACCAATGAGAGTAGGAGTGCGGAAATGATGCCGAGGCGGCGCCCAATCTTCTCAGAGAGTTGTCCGAAGATGATCGCGCCAAGGATCGCTCCCAGGTTATAGAGCATCGCAATGTAGGCGACGGTGTTGGCCGCAATGCCGTGTTCGTGTTTCAAGAAGTCGGGATAAAGGTCCTGCGTGCCATGTGAAAGAAACATCATGAGGGTCATCATGACCACCAGGAAGAGGAAGCGCTTCCAATAGCGCAGCGTTTCACCAACAATCGCACCGAAACTCGGCAGCTTATGTTGCTTCCAGGCGTCCGACTCAGGAACCTTGGTACGGATGTAGAGCGCGAGAAGCGCGGGGATGCCGCCTACCCAGAACATCCAGCGCCATCCTAGACTCGGGAGAACAAGTCGCGCGGCAATCGCAGCGAGTAGGTAGCCAAACGAATAACCGCTCTGAAGAAATCCCGAGAGAACTCCACGCAGGCGATTTGGCGCACTTTCCATCGCCAACGACGCGCCCACGCCCCACTCGCCACCCATCCCAATTCCGTACAACACGCGTAAAACCAGAAACATGGTGTAGTTCACCGAGAAACCGCAAAGCACTTCGACAACAGAAAAGAAGACCACGTCGACCATCAGCGGTACTCGGCGGCCATAACGGTCGGCCAGCAATCCAAAGAGCAAGGCTCCTAAAGGGCGCGTCGCCAACGTTGCGGTGACGGTGACCACAATGAGCGCTTTGGAAACGTGAAACTGGGCAGCTAACGCATCGTAGAGGAAAACGACGACAAAAAAGTCGAATGCATCAAGCGTCCAGCCTAGGAAACTGGCAGTGACGGCGTGGAAGCGATCCCTCTGCGTCATTCCGGCGACGGTTGCTTCGGTCATTCAGTATGCCTTCACAGGTGCAGCAAGATAACACACCGGGTGGTGACTAAAGGCATCAGAAGATAGCCTTGCCCGCATGCCCTGTTTCAGATAAACCAGTGCTGGATGCATCCTCGCTGGCCCACCTGGGTGTTCGTGTGGTTGTGGCTATCCACCGCAGCCGTCGCACAAGTGTCCCTGAACTCACTGGATGTGACCGTCGCGGTTCAAACTGATGGCAGCGCCATCGTGGTCGAGCGATTCAGCCCGGCCATGCCCGCCGAAACACTGGCCTGGCGAACACAAGATGCCTATCCTCGTGCTCTGGGACTACGCACGCCTCGAGAAATCCAGATCATCGATGTAAGCGACGGGAGCGGGCAGAAGCTCTCCTACACCGAGCGAACAGCGGGAAATTTTCTGGAAGTGTCGATCGCCTCGGCAAGAGCGACAGAGTTGAAGATCAGCTACTCCGTCAATCCTGCCGTCCATTTCTTACGCGATCGTGATGAATTGGTCTGGCGTGCGGGCGAGAACTGGGCTGGACCCGTAAAAGCGTCGAATATCACAATAGAGTTGCCCGAGGCCGTCGCTGAGCAGTTTCGCGCTCAGGGCAGTTACATCGGGGAGTCGGGACTGAGAGTGCTGCCTGCGCAGGAGACCAGCACCTCGGCCCAGATCGACTGTGCCGCAACTCTGTCCGCGGGCCATCCATGCACAGCAGATGTCGTGTTCCCAACCGGACTGTTAATCGAAGCGAGCATCTGGAAACGCGCGGCTGCATCGCTCACGGTAAACCCCATTTTTGTGCTGCCGATAGTCGTTTTGGCCCTGATTGTGGGCATTCAGTTATATCGTGTCCGGCGAGTTCCCCCAACGTATGCGCCCCAATACGCTCCGCCTGATGGACTCACACCTGCGGAAGTGGGCGTGATCATCGACGATAAACTTGACCCGCGGGATGTGGTTGCAACCATCGTCGATCTCGCCGTACGCGGCTATCTGACGATGGAAGAGTGCAAGCCAGATGAGGGCGTTCATTTCGAAGGACAGGATTACACTTTGCGAAGTGTGCGGGAGAAGGACGCCTGGCAGGAACTGGCCCCGCACGAACGCACTGCGCTCTTTCACATCTTTTACGGGGGTGAGTGGACGAAGCTCTCGAGTCTCTTCCAGCGCTTCTATTCAATTGTTCCCCTCATCCGGAATGACGTTTTTGCTCTGCTGCGGAATAAGGGCCTTTATCGCTTCGACCCCGATTTTCTCTCTACCCTGCAATTGCCTCAATGGGCCGGGCAGGCGTTTACCGTAGGCGCGTATCTTTGCGTACTTCTCTTTGCCAGCAGCAAGAACACGTGGATCTTTGTCATGGCGGCACTCATGGTATCGGTGATCATCACCCTACTTTGGTTGCGTGCGTTCTCCCCGAAGAGTTCCCTTGGGAAACTGGTTTACGCACATGTTCGAGGATTTCAGGACTTCATGAATTCCGTTGAGAAAGACCATCTGGAGCGGGTGCCGTCCGAAAAGTTCCAGACCTGGATGCCCTACGCAATCGCACTTGGTGTGGAGCACCACTGGACCGAGGCGTTCTCCGGAATCGCAATCCCCAAGCCGGAGTGGTACGAATCCCCCGAGGCCAGAGATCAGCACGGAGACGTGCTCGGCTTTCTGGTACAAACCTTCGCTCGCAACGCTTACCGTGCTTTGCTTTCACGTCCACGCGGCGGCTGGTTCAGAGGCAACGCTGAAGGGAATTCGAATGCCGCGAGGGCGGTCACAGGCGGCGTCCAACACTAGAGATCCGATCTCGAAGTTCCAGCTGCAGAATCTCTGCACCTATTGCCTGGCCTCAAAGGCAGGTGGTGTGCCATTCGCTCATATTTCCTGCCCCAGTGCGGCTCAAGACTCCATCGTAGTCGAAATCCGGCTGTTATAATCAGGAATTGCCCTCATGAAAACGAAGCAATTAGAAGAGATGCCAGTGAGATTGGCGAAGCAGGAAAAGCAAAGTCCTCGATTTGCGAAAATCCGATCGACCACGGTGCTCTGCGTCCGCAAAAATGGGCAGGTTGTCATGGCCGGAGACGGCCAGGTCACGCTCGGCGAACACGTCATCAAGCACAACGCCCGAAAGATCCGGCGCATGTACCAGGAAAAGATTCTGGCCGGCTTTGCCGGATCCACGGCCGACGCTTTCTCCCTGTTCAGCCGATTCGAAGCCAAGCTGGAGCAGTTCCATGGAAATCTTGGCCGCGGGGCAGTGGAATTGGCCAAAGATTGGCGCACCGACAAGGCTTTGCGGCATCTGGAAGCGTTGCTGCTTGTTGCCGATAAGACGCAAACCTTTCTTATCAGCGGTCAGGGCGATGTAATCGAACCCGAAACCGGCATCGCGGCCATCGGCAGTGGCGGGCCGTTCGCTCAGTCAGCCGCGCAGGCGTTGGTGGAGCACACGCAAATGTCGGCGCGCGAGATCGCGGAAGCAGCGATGAAGATTGCAGGCAAGTTGTGCATCTATACGAATGAGACATTCGCGATTGAGGAGTTGTAGCCGAGAGGAGCCTTTCGTGGCGGGTTACTCGGGGGATCATCGCGTGATGTTGATCGCTTCGCCGAATGGGTTTTCTAAAACTCTAGGCAAGCTGCCGACTGGAGCGAAAATGTTGAAGGCGGGGGAGGGATTGGTCGACAAAAAGGTCTGCGCGATTGATGGGACCTGGTCTGCCTTGAAGTTTGAGATTCGGAAGAAAGACCGTAGATAACCCAGGTTAGCGTCGAAGGCGCGACGCGAGCCTTGGAGAACCCAGCAGGAAGAGTTTTGGAGCAGTAATTCATGGCGATTTATTTACCTGGTACTTCGGAAGAAGAGCAGCTCGCGCTCGATGAACTTACTCCGCGTGAGATCGTAAGCGAGCTTGATAAATACGTTGTGGGCCAGCACGCCGCTAAGCGTGCTGTCGCGATTGCCTTGCGCAATCGGATGCGGCGCCAGAAGCTGACACCTGAGCTGGCAGAAGAAATCATCCCCAAGAACATCATCATGATCGGACCTACTGGCGTAGGCAAGACCGAGATCGCTCGTCGCCTCGCCAAGCTGGCGAATTCGCCCTTCCTGAAGGTTGAAGCTTCCAAGTTTACCGAAGTGGGCTACGTAGGCCGTGACGTGGAATCGATGATCCGTGACCTGGTAGAAATCGCCATCGACATGGTGCGCGAAGAGAAGCTGGAGGACGTCTCGGATAAGGCTGAGTTGAACGCCGAAGAGCGTTTGCTCGATCTGCTGTTGCCGAGCGGTGTGGGTTTCGCTTCGCGTGGCGATGGTTCACAGTCCGATCAGCATCAACTTGCTGGTGAGTCCAGCTCCCGTACCCGCGAAAAGCTCCGCCAGCAGCTTCGGGAAGGCAAGCTCGACGACCGGATCGTGGAATTAGAAACGCGCGAGAAATCGTTCCCGGCATTCGAAATCATCTCCAACCAGGGCGTGGAGGAGATGGACGTCAACATTAAGGACATGCTTCCGAACCTATTCGGCCAGCGCACGAAGAAGCGGAAGATGAAGGTCAGCGAGGCGTTTGATTACCTGGTGCAGGAAGAAGAGCAGCGCCTGATCGATATGGACCAGGTCACCCGCATCGCGGTAGAGCGCGTCGAGCAGTCCGGCATCATTTTTCTCGATGAAATCGATAAGATTGCGGGCCGCGAAAGCGGGCACGGCCCGGACGTGTCGCGCGAAGGCGTCCAGCGTGACATCCTACCGATCGTGGAAGGAACGACGGTCAACACGCGCTATGGCATGGTTCGCACCGACCACATTCTGTTCGTCGCGGCAGGTGCGTTCCACGTGTCCAAGCCCAGCGATTTGATCCCGGAACTGCAAGGCCGCTTCCCGATTCGCGTAGAACTGCAGTCGCTAACGGTTGAAGACTTCATCAAGATTCTCACTGAGCCGAAGTCGTCACTGGTGAAGCAATACACTGCTCTTCTGGAAACCGAAGGTTTGAAGCTGGAGTTCACGCAAGAGTCGCTGGAAGAAGTAGCGCGCTTTGCATTCCGGGTGAACGAAGGCACGGAAAATATCGGCGCTCGGAGATTGCATACCATTATGGAGCGCGTGCTCGACGAAATCAGCTTCAACGCGCCGGACATGAAAGAAAAGCAGATCATGGTAGACGGCGACTACGTCCGCAAGACTTTGGCAGACATCGTCAAGGACCAGGATCTGTCCCGGTACATCCTGTAACGTATTGAAGCTTTGCCGTATTTCAGATTGCAGAATACTGCCCATTCCAATCTGCAATCTGAAATTACTACCCTTTGACTGGAAACTTGTCGGGGCACCCCTGTATCCTCGTAACTTCGCATGAGAGCTATCCTTGGCGCGGTGTTCACGGCGGTGTTGTGCTTTCTGACCAGTTGCGGCACACCGGGAGCTCCGCAGGCTCCCTCGCTGAATCTGCCAAAACCTGTCGATGATTTTTCCGCGGTGCGTAAGGGGGATAAAGTTTTTCTGAGCTGGACCCCAGCGCATCAGACCACAGATCACGAGAACATCCGCCATCCTGGTGTTACAGAAGTCTGCCGCGGGGTGCGGGACTTTCCTTTGATCCGTTGCGATCAGAAGGTTGGCGAAGTTCATAGCCAAATAGCGCATTGGACGCATGCTGAACAAGTGCCAAAAGCCACTTTCACCGACACTTTGCCGCCTGAACTGGAGCAACAGAATCCGGAGGCATTTGCCATTTACGCGATTGACGACCTGAATCCGCGCGGCAACTCAGCAGGCCTATCCAACCAGGTCGAAATTCCGCTCGCCCCTACTTTGCCTCCGCCGCAAACTATCGAGGCACAGGTGACTCCGGAAGGTCCCGAACTCCACTGGACGGCCCCTAAGAATGTGCGCCAACCCGATAAGCTGAAATTTTCGTACCGTATCTACCGGCGGCTCGCACCGGGCAGCGCGCAACCCGCCACGGCAAAGCGTGGAGAGCTGATCGTTGGCGAGTTCCCCTGGAATGGAGAACAGGAAATCACATTTGTCGATCACAGTTTCGAGTGGGAGCAGAAGTATGTTTATGACGTAACCACCGTCACGCAATTCAGGGGACCGCTTGGCCAGCCTGAGCAGGTGGAAGGCGATGACTCTCCTTCCGTCACCGTGGATGTGCATGACATCTTCCCACCGGCGGTTCCTACCGGAGTACAGGCTGTCGCTTCGGGCGTTGGACAAAAGCCGTTCATCGATTTGACCTGGGCTCCGAACCTGGAGAGTGATCTGGCTGGATACAACGTCTTTCGCCACGAGGAAGGCGCGCCGGTGAAAATCAACAAGGAACTCGTGAAGTCTCCGTCGTTTCGAGACGACAATGTGTTGCCGGGACATCGTTACTACTACTCCGTTTCAGCGGTTGATCTGCGGGGAAACGAGAGCGGGCGCTCGGCGGAAACGAGCGAGGCTATCCCGTCTAAATAGAGAAGAGCCCGCTCCAGGAAGCGGGCTCAGTGCTGCAACGAGGTAGACTAGGCTGCCCTGGCTTCGACGTTGATCGTTTCCGCCATCTGGTTCAGCTTTTGATCTGTTTGCTTTTCTTCGTCGAGCGTCTGCTGAAGCAGTTGCGCCCAGTCGTTGTGCCCCAGCAATTGAGCGTAGGTTCTCGCGCAACCATAGCTCGCGATCTCATAGTGCTCGACGCGCTGGGCGGCCGAAATGATGCCGGCGTCCCGGACTTCTGCGTCGCCTTTCGCTTTCACGATCTCTTCGCCTTCCTTGATGATTCCTTCCATGCCTTTGCACTTCTTGTCATCGCGGTCGGCCTCGCGGATCTGGTCGAAGATGCGGTCAAGGCGTGAAAGCTGTCCCTTGGTCTGCTGCAGGTGCTCGCTCAAACCAGCCTTGAGCCGAGAGGAATTCGCCTTTTCAATCATTTTTGGCAGCGCTTCGATAATCTGCCGCTCGACCGAATAAAGATCCTGTAGTTGTTCGACTAAAAGTTCATTCAACGATTCCAGTTTCATGCTGGCTCCTTTTCTGAGTTGGGGTGAATTGCACGCCTGGATTCTGTAAGGAATTGCCTGCCGATAAAGGTAGGACGAGGGTGCCCCCGCGCAGGTTGTACAAACGAGAGCTGGTTGGCAGCCGGCAAATCGTCCCCGGCGGCAGGCGCGGGTAGCAGGCCATGCCCAGCTACCGTGGGTCGAGCTCGATTGGTTACTTTTGTCACCTCCATCCGGTGAAACCTCGATATCGCCTCACCCAACTCGAAGTACCCTTACTGTGGCATTTCGTGCGCCTGCGCAGCCCATGAGCTCAAGTCCTCCCAGCAGCAGCTTCGGTCGGTACGAAATTCTCGCCGAACTCGGTCGAGGATCGATGGGCGTGGTTTACCAGGCACGAGATCCGAAAATCGATCGAATTGTTGCAATCAAAACGGTTTCCCTGGAAGAAGAGAGTGACGAGCCAGAGTTTCGTGAGCGCTTCTTCCTCGAAGCTCGCGCCGCCGGGAGACTATCTCATGCTGGAATCATTACGATCTTTGATGTCGCTGAAGATGAGACCAGCCACGCTCCTTACATCGTGATGGAGTACGTGCACGGGCAGACCCTGAAAAAACTCCTTGCACCGGGTTACGCCAAAGTTCCTCTTGAAACCGCACTGCGCCTCGCTGAGGAGGTAGCGGATGCTCTCGCTTACGCTCACGACCGTGGCGTTGTACACCGCGACATCAAGCCGGCCAACATCATGATTACGGAACAAGAGCACGCCAAGATCATGGATTTTGGAGTAGCCAAGCTGGACCGCGTACAACGTACACACGCCGGTGTACTAATGGGAACTCCAGCTTACATGTCGCCCGAGCAACTTACGGGACAGCCGGTGGACGGGCGCTCCGATATCTTTTCTCTCGGCGTCGTGCTGTACACGATGCTGGTGGGACATCGGCCTTTCCAGGGAAATGGTGTCAGCACCATCGGATTCAAAGTAGTGAACCGTGACCCGCTGCCTTTGACCACAATCAACCCAGAGCTTCCGGCCGAAGTCGAGCGGATTGTTTCGCGTGCAATCGCCAAAGAGCTTGATAAGCGGTATCAGACCGGCGCCGAGATGGCGGCGGATCTCGCAAAAATGAGAGAACAGCTGAGGAAGGAACATGCCGATCAGCCGCTTCCGGGGCTGCTCACCGTAAGTCCTCCTTCTCGATCAACGCAAGTTCGCAGTGAGTCCTCAAAACCGTTCTCTGCTGCCGCCATTGCCCAGATGAGGGTAGAAGGTAAACCGGGCGCCGCTCGCAGCCACTCGAGGCAGCCCTTCTATGCTGTTGGAATCGCAGTAGCGATGGTCGTCGGGTTCGGACTTCTCGTCCGGCATCGACAGGCACCGCTACATTTCGCAAGCACGTCTTCATCGACTAACCTCGTTGAAGCCCGGTCAACCTCGACTCCCGCCTCGTTCAAAACGACCTCTTCGGCGAGTGCTGAACGCGGTACCTCTGCAATTTTCGAATCGAAGCAGAGCGCGGTTATACCTGAACCCGACGCGCATCTCCATATTTCCATCCAGCACCCTTTTACGAATGCCACGATGTCAGTCTGGATTGATGGAAAGTTGAAATATACAGAAGCCCTGCACGGGAAAGAAAAGAAGAAGCTATTGGTGTTCCACCGGACGCAAGGCCACTCTTACGAGAACATAAGCATTCCCGCAGGCAAACATTCCATCAAGGTCCGGGTGCAATCGGCAGAGCAGCACTATGATCACGCCAGTTCTGTTTTAGCGAGTGTTGCGGATAACGAAACGAAGATCCTCGGAGTCCGCTGCGAAAAAGAAGAACTGAAGTTGGAGTTAGAGTAAGCTCGCTCCCACCGCAGGTCTCGCCAAGTACTTGCCGTCTCCACCGTCCTCCACATAGGCACATGGCATTTTCGGATCATGGGTAAAGATCACCAGCCAGTTCTCAGGAATCGCGCGTACATAGAACTTCTTTTTGCTTGCGATCGTATCCAGCGGGAACAGATCGAAGGCCATGCCCCACGCAACGTCAAGGTGCGCAATAGTTGGAATCAGGTCGGAGATGTAGCAAGCCCGCTTGCCATTGCTGTCAATGTTCACCGACTGCAGATGCTGCGTATGTCCCGGATAAACATCGACGGAGATGCCGGGAAGAATTTCGCGCGCGCCATCGAGCAGTTCCATTCGGCCCGACTCGACCAACGGATTGTAATTATCGTTGATGTAGCTGATGCGATCGCGCTCGCTCGCCCTCTGCGCGTACTCCCATTCGCCACGTTGGACGTAGTATTTTGCATTCGGAAACGTCGGCACTGCGCGGTCATTGCGGTACACTGTGTTCCATCCACAGTGATCGAAATGCAGGTGCGTGTTGATAACGACGTCGATTTCCTCGGGCGTGATGCCAACGGCATTCAGGCTGTTCAGCAGCTTTTCTTCCGGCGCGTAAATTTTCTTCATGCGATCGCCAAGCTTGTTGCCGATACCGGTCTCAATCAGAACGGTCTTTTGGCCACCCCGCACGAGGACGGAATTTAGACCAGCGCTCAACCGGTTCATTTCGTCGGGTTGCATGCGCTTCGACCACATTACCTTTGGCACGACGCCGAAAAACGCACCGCCGTCGAGAAAGTAGTTGCCGTCGGAAAGAATCGTAAGTTCGAAATCGCCGAGCGTCAGCCGATACAAGTGTCCCCCTATGATTCCGATCCGGTGAGCCTTTGCAGCGCCGCCTCGATTCGCATTCGCATATCATCGCCCGGCTGTTTCGCGCTCGTAAGCTTTGCACGCTGGCGTTCGAAGTCTTCGCGGAAGGGCGGCCTATGATCGAACATCATATTCTTCAGTGCCTCAACTTCTGTCTTCAGGGAGCTGATCATACGCTGTTGAGCCAGCAGCAACGCGCTCAATTCATTCAAAGTTTCCCTATTGCTCACTTCGCGTCTCCTACGGTTTCGGATACTCGTGGCCATATGCCGCGAGCTGGGCTCCAGTTCAGGCGTTCTCGCGCTCGTTGATTCGTGCACCGCCATGATGGCGGAGAAGCCTTGGACGAATCACGCAATGGCTGCGGAGCATGGATCATCTCAGCCAAGCGGTCGACGTAATCGCCATAGCGGATCGGCTCGTCACAGATATTGAATACCGATCCCGGTTCGGTTCGCTGCACGGCGGTGACATAAGCTGCCGCCGCATCTTGTACATTCACCAATGAAACGAAATTCCGGCCATCGCCCGGGATAACTTCTTCACCGCTTCGAATTCGTTCAAGCAGGCGCTCTTGCCCGGTACCCGGTCCGACGAACAAGCCGCCCTTCAGAATGCACCAACGAATCGGCTTCCCTTGCCGCTGGAATAAGTACATCATCGATTCCATAATGGCCACGGGGTGAGTAATGTGGCGCCGGCCCGTTGAACTGTCGATGGGCGTCGACTCGTCAAGCCATCGATCGCCCCCGTCGGGATAGGCCATCACGACGCTCTGCAACAGAAATGTTCGGACGTTTGCCTCGAGAGCGGCTCGCTGAAGCCGCCCAGTGCCGCGAATACGCACTCGCGTATTTAAATCCCATGCGCCCGGAGCGCATGGGTCGGCAGGAATAGCAGTAGCCGCCTGGATAACGACATCGGACCCTGTGAGGATGGCCGGCAAGCGAGCCTCCAGCCCGCGCTCTAACAGATCAAGCTCCTCGAAATCCAACTCCGGTGGACCAAATTGCGCGAACAGGCGCTCGGCTCTGCGTTTATCACGGACTAAGCCGAGAACGTCGTATCCGGCAGCAAGCAGTTGTGGAAGTAAGGCACGACCGAGCACTCCCGTGGCTCCCGCAACGGCCACTCTCACGCAATCACCTCGGCTATCGTCTGCATCTTTTGATCTTAATTGGTCTGCTGCAGCCACGTTTCCTCTACGCACAATTGGCCGTGACTTCCGGCACTGCGTCCTTACCGAATCTGTGGTGGTGTTACAAAAACGGCAGGCAAAAAGCTCTGCTTACAATTTGGTTTGGGCCCAGCGAGATTTTCCCTGACGGAAGCAGCCTCTACTGGCGCACTGGACAAACGGGCCGACCTTGCCGCACCCGGCATAGCCGACTATAGCGAAGTTAAACCACTTCTTCCCAGCATGGAATAGCGATCATCAGGAGGCGAAAATGCCAGTCCTCAGGCTCGAAGAGTTCCTCAATCGACATCACACGCCCTTCACCACCATTGTTCATTCCACGACCTACACAGCGCAGGGTACGGCTGCCGTCGCACACGTACCCGGGAGGGAAATGGCAAAGACAGTCATTGTGAATGCAGACGGATGCCTTGCGATGGCCGTGCTGCCGTCTAACAAGCAACTGGATATGGCTCTATTCCGTTCGATGACGGGAGCGCAATTCGTGACGCTCGCCACCGAAGAAGAGTTTGACCGCGCGTTTCCTGACTGCGAATTGGGGGCGATGCCACCTTTTGGAAATTTGTATAACGTACCAGTGTATGTGGAGGAAAGCCTGACGCACGACCGCGAAATCGTGTTCAACGCCGGATATCACAGTGAGTTGGTTCGCATGTCGTTTCGCGACTTTTGTCAGCTCGTACACCCCGTCGTGGCCAGATTTGCTATGCGTTCGGCTACGGCATAACGAATGCGTTACTGTCGCCTTCTTTAGCGCGTCGCTTACAGCCGCTCTGCCTCGCTGAGCGTCATGTCTCCTACGCCCACGTGTGCATTGAGGTTGTATTTGCCCTGACCGTGAGCTTGAAGAGAGCGGAAGAAGCCATCGTGCTGCGCCTTCCAGGCTGGCGCCTTGATCGAGCCGATACGAACAGTCGCATCGACGTTCGAATAGTCCGAAGCTGCAGGCACATCGATCTTCAGTGAACCTACATCGAGATCAACGCTCTTATTCCCTTGCACTGCCTGTATGCGCATGTCGCCGACTGTCTGATTCACAATGAGATCACTTTGCTGCGGAACAAAAATGGTCGCATGAAAGTTGTTCTGAGGCCCCTTGAGCCTGACATATGCCTGGTTGCCGTCCACCTTGAGCTCGGCACGTACTTCGGATACCTGCGACGGATCCAGTTCGATGTAGATTCGGTTTTCTTTTGTGCCGCGGATCACGTATCCGCCAGCAGACAGCTGAAGCGTAATCTTGCCGGCCGCCATGAAAGGCCGCTCGAGACTTGCGCTGGAAGGCGCGCTATCTGCCGCGAGCGTAAAGACACTCAACAAGAGGACAAGGGCCAGTTGTAGCTTGTATACGCGATGCATTTCGGCTCCTTGCGGCAAACACGTCCGCTACAGGACAGATACGGAAGGGACCTGAAGTAAGTTGCAGAAAAGTGCTTATACGATTCTGAGCGGATTGCACCAAAACCGGTCATTTGACTTCGACGCCGTCCGGGGGCATCATTGCCGCCTGCTGACCTGGGTCGAGAGTTGCATTCACGACCTTCTCTTCCGTTCTCAACCTGAAAGGAGACTCCCGTATGTACACGCGAATGGTTGAAGTTACGGCCAAGCCTGGGAAAACGGACCAGCTCCTGGAAACGATGAAAGATACGGTTCTCAGAAAACTTCGGAGCCAACCGGGGTTCATTGATCTGGTCGGACTTGTGTCCGAGCGTAATCGCAGTCGATTGGTGGCGATCAGTTTCTGGGATAGTAAGGAGAGCGCGGAGCGCTATCACAACGAACATTTCCGCGAGATCGCCGATATGATACGCCCCTGTATGGACAAAGAGCCGACCGTGGATACTTTCCAGGTGGATACGTCGACATTTCACCACATTGCGGCAGGAAAGGCCGCGTAAACCAATATCGGCGCGGGCGGAGAACATCCGCCCGCTTGCTCGGCCAGAACTTACTTCCGCGACAATAGGGTCTGATACGGGTCGAGTAGCAACTTGCGGGTTCCTGCCGGTGCTTTGATGCGAAAGGTCGATTCATTTCCATCGGCAAAGACGCGCGCAACCAATACCGGCTGCTTCCTTTCACCAACGACTGCATATAATGGAACGGAGGTCACCTGTTCCTCCGGCGCATCTTTCTGCAGAATTGTGCCGCTGACCAGCGTGCCTGACTTGGATGGCAGGAATTTCACCGCGGACAGTTCGAGCTTCGGAATTGCGGTCCCGTTTACCCATTCGTCAAAAAACCACGAGAGCGACGGTTTACCGTCGAAACGCAAGGATGCGGGTAGATTCTCCTCGAAGGCCCGCTGCATATCGGCATTTGTGATCTGGCGCCCAGTGTAATCTTTGCAAATACCGCGCAATATTCGGAAGAAGCGGTCGTCGTCCTTAGAGTCCTCTCGTCCTTTCTTCTCAAGGGCATCGGCATCGCGAAACATGCTGTGTAACATTTCGAACAGCCATGTACCGCGCCCGTAGCTGATCGTATCGTAGCCGTCTGGAAACTCAGACGAATATAAACGGATGCCGAGCGTCACTGGACCGGCGTCCATCGCCGGTACACCGTCCGAATTCTTCTTGAGCAGAGATTCGCGGTATTGATCCAAGACACGGCGAACAAACTGTGGGTTTGTTTTTTCCACTTCGGTCAGCGCCGAGTAATTTGCAAGGGCTTCAATCATCCATTGGTCGCGATAGCTTTTCCAGCCAACAAGATCGCCCCACCACTGGTGTGCTGTCTCATGGATCGGAACAAGATAGGAGTAGAACATGCCGTCGTATTCAGACTGGTTCGCGGACTGCAGTTCATCGGGTGACAGAAAAGAGTAACTGGAGAGAAATATCAGGCTCGGCCATCCCTGGCTTGAGCGGCCCGGCATTTGTGTCAGTGACAGAGAAGAATACGGATAAGGGCCGAACTCGTTTGAGAAGTATTGGATGGCTTTGCCGACGCGAGTGCCGATACTCTCTGCGCCTACGGGCCGGGCAGTGAGTTGCGTCATCATCGCTTTGCCCCGCAATGGGCCCAGTCCAGGAGGCGTTGAGCCAGCAAGCGCAGGTATTTCAATCTTGGGGAAGTCGCGTTCCATCTCCTTTCCGGCATAGACCGCGACCTGCACGGAACCAGCGTTCTCGGTGGAGCGCCGATAGTGGCCCAGGTTGAATCCGGCCATCGGCATCGGTCGGTCCGAAATCCAATGTGATTCAACCAGGCCATTCGTGGCCTGTTCGGAAACGCGCCTTCCCGTAGCTACTAGCGTCGAGCCTGCGGGAAATTTGAAATCCAGATCAAAGTTTGCAGGATGCATTCCGCGATTCGGATACCAGATACCGCGAGCACCGACGTACATCAGGCCGCCGCCGGCGTCCGCAAGCACCGAACCCGAATACTGGAAGTGAAGATGAATCTCCTGCCCCGTCGCTAAGGGTTCAGGGAAAACCAGTGCCATAACATCGTTGCCACGGCGAGCCAATGCAGTGCCTTCGATCGCTTCGTTCTGCAGGAAGTCCAGCGGCTTGCCATCGGCCTCAACTTTTTTCACCTTTAGGTACCGTGAAAGCTCCCATAGCAGAACCCGGTTACCCCCATTCCGAACCTTCATGGTCACTACAGCATCGCAATCGAGCTCGTTGTCGGGCTTGATTTCCGTCTTGATCTTGTAATCGGAAACCTGAACTAATCGATCCTGTGCCTCTTCCGTTCCCGGTGTAGCGGTACTGCTGGCCGGAGTACTGCTGCGCGAGCGAGAGCTAACCCGCCGTGACCGCATCGGGAAAGAGGTCCAGACGTTGTAAAAACCCGCGCCTCCCTGTGCATGCTTAAATTGCGCAACACTGATCTGTTCCTGCGATAGCGTGTCGAAGAAAATGTCGAAAACCCCAAACTGTCCTCCAGAGATGCGCGCTCGCAACAGGCGATCATCGGCTGGCCTGACGAATTTGCCATCCTTGCTCGTTCCATTCAGCAAGGTAATGGTAAGTCGCAACGAATCAGACTCAGCCAACGTTTTGACCGTGCTGTCCCACTTCTGCAGGAACTCCTGTTTTGTGTCGTCTTCTTCCGGCCGCAGCCACTGCTGGAGGTCCGCGGCGGTGTTGTCATTAAAGCGAAAATACGCGGTCGAAAATCTCTCTTCGAGGATGGCGGCCTTGGTGAAGAGCCCCAGCGACTGGCGTTCAACGCGATCCGGCGGCACAAGTAGGACCTCTCCATCACCTTCGAAAAACGCACCGGTAATCTGACCATCGACGGCTCGGGTAAATCCGATAGTGCCGTCATCCAGCGTGAACTGGAGGTCCTCGCGATCAATTGACGCATCGCGGATGTGATAAACACCCGCCGGATCGAGACCCACGTCGCGCAACTGGCGATAGAGCTGCGCCGCAGCGCTCGGCGTCCCCGTCTCGCTTTCATTCGCAACGGCGCTGCCGGTTCTCTGCGGTTCGGGAAATCCCGGCTGCGGATTCGGATGCAAGGCGTTCGTGAGCCCCAAATCCTGTCCATATCCTGGGAAAACCAGGGCCACCAGTGCTAACACCAAGGAGTAACGGAGCACCCTTCGCGGCAATCGGAGAAGCGCTGCTGCTTTGCTAGAATCCGCCCACGTGCGCAAAGTATTCATCGGAGTTCTGGTCCTCGCGGCCGTCCACATGGCGGCCGACACCATTCACCTCAAGAGTGGACGCACCATCATCGCGTCCAACGTTCGTGAGGAGGACGGGCAGGTTAAATACGAACAGAACGACAGCATCTATGGTATCCCTAAATCGCTGGTAGAGAGAATCGACCGCGACAGCTCCGATCCGAATGCAGGAACAAAGTTTTCGGGTGGCTCGGGCGTGGCTGCTGATGCTCCTCTTCCGGCCACCAACGGCATGCCGCAGCAAGTGAAGATCCGCGGCAACACCGTGATTCAGGTAGTTCGCGACGGCAAGGTTGATCCCGACGCCCTTACTACCGTGGAACAAAGTGGCGATCCAAATATGGCGGCTGCCGGTTATTTCCTGGCTGGCCGCTTCGAACTCGAACACGGCGATCGCGACGCAGCTCGACGCTACCTGGAAACTGCGCTGAACTACGCACCCGATAACGGTTACATCCTGGAAACTTACGCCGTGACCCTGCACAAGCTGGGCCGCTCACGCGAAGCCATCTCTTATGCGGAACGTGCCACGCAAGCCTTACCGGAAAATTCCGATACATGGACTGCCTTGGGATTTTGCTACTACAGTGCGGATCGCAGCAAAGACGCGCTCAAGGCGTGGGAAAAGTCTTTGGACCTGCACCCGGACGACAATCTGCAGAAGTATGTGGATAAAGTCAAACGTGAGATGAGCACAGAAGCCGATTTCGGCGAGCGCGAGACCGGACATTTTACGCTTCGTTACGAAGGTGCCACCAAGGGCGCTCTTCGCCGCCAGATCGTTTCCGCGCTGGAGAACGACTACAACGATTTGAGCAATGAGCTTGGCATAACGCCATCGCAGAACATCGTGGTGGTCCTGTACACCGAGGAAGCTTACTTTGATGTAACCCGTGCGCCAAGTTGGACGGGAGCACTCAACGACGGCAAGCTGCGTATTCCTGTGCAAGGCCTGGATGGAGTTAATTCCGATCTGGCTAGAGTTCTGCGGCATGAATTGACGCACTCCTTCATTGCGCAGGCCTCGGGCGGCCGTTGCCCAACATGGCTGAACGAAGGAATTGCCCAGCTCATGGAGCCCAAGGACAGTTCGTCTGATGGACAGCAACTGGCAAAGCTATATTCCCAGCACATTGCCATTCCGATGCAGGCGCTCGAAGGCTCGTTTCTGCAATTCAAAACCAATGAGGCAATCGTCGCGTACGCCGAGTCCCTGGCTGCAACCGAGTACATTCGCGACACCTACGGCATCAGCGAACTACGCCGGATTCTGGATCGCTTGGGGCAAGGTTCCACCATGGAAGGCGCGATGAAGGAGTATCTCCACAGTAATTACCAGGACTTTGACGACGAGCTTGGCCGCTATCTGATCAGCAAGTATGGCGGCTAGTCTGAAAATTCTGCTTCCCTGGTGATTTCCTGATCCGTGTGTGGTAAGTTGTTCCGCCTTCATCGCTCCGATGCGCTCCCTGTTCTCATCACGGCCGCGGCCCGAACCGCCACGCAGACCCGTTCCACCGCGGATTCCTCAATTGGCGACAGTCGACGTCGCTGCCAGCTACCGCTCGCCGCGGGTCGGTGGCGATTACTTCGAATTTATTCACGTGGCACCCAGCCGTTTGCTGTTGGTTTTATTGGACGTGGCCGGAAGCGCCGCGCAGGCAATGCCGATTACGGCAGCGGTACAGGAATTCGTGCACAAGTTCGGTCCCAAGATATTCGCTGGACAAGATGGAAATGAGGCTGATGCGATTGCAGAAATGACCCTGTTGCTGAATCGCACCGTCTTGGCAGCCGCCGGGGCAGTGTGCCATACGCCCGCCTTCATCGCCTCTTATAACGATTCTGTCGGAGTCCTTACCTACATCAATGCAGGCCACACACCGGGTCTTCTTCGACATGGCGAAAAAGTGGAACTGTTACCTGCGAACGGCGTGCCCCTCGGGCTGTTTTCTCATTCAACACACGACGCGCAGATGGCAGCTCTTGCTCCCGGCTCCACAGTTCTATTGGTGTCGCGCGGCCTTGTCGAATTTCGTCGTGGTCGAACCGAATTTGGGCTTGAGCGGCTCCGAAACCATCTTACTTCTTCTACCACGCGCGAAGCCGCCAAACTGTGCAAGGAAGTACTGGACCAGGTGTCGCATTTCGCCGCATCGACGGACTCTGGAGTGTTAGGGAAGATTCTGCAAGTAACAAGAGCAGATCGCTTCGAGAACGATGTGACTGCGGTTGTACTCGCGCGCTATGCCGCTGCCGCGAGCGTTGGCAGCTCTTGATCGCCGCATCCGCAATGAATTCTGCGTCGGGTAAGATTCCTGCGGCATCACAGGATGCATGAATGGCGATCATTTGAAGTCAATCCGCCGGCATCTAATCGACCTTCTGAAGGGCGGAAACGCCCACATCAAACCCGAGAAGGTAATTCCTGATTTTCCTGAGCGGTTTCGGGGAACTAAGGTCGCAAAGTTCCCTCACACAGCATGGCAGCTCTTAGAGCATCTGCGCATCGCTCAGGGGGACATCCTCGAGTTCAGCCGGAATGCAAAACATGAATCGCCTCCATGGCCAAAGGGATATTGGCCGAAGGGAGCGGAACCTCCGGACCGGCACGCATGGAAGAAAAGCAGCGACCAATTCTTTGCCGATCTGAAAGCTATGGAGCAATTGGTGGCAAATTCATCAACGGATTTGCTTGCCAAGATTCCGCACGGAAATGGTCAGACTATTCTCCGTGAGGCACTGGTACTCGCCGATCACAATTCCTATCACCTGGGCCAGATGGAAGTACTCCGCAAAGCGCTCGAAGATGAGTGAAATCGCAAAAATTTACTTATCAGCTATCTTTGGCGCGAATGTGTCCGGCACCAACTCATCCGCGGTCACGAACTGGGGAGCAATGTCCACCGGAATGTCCCTCATGGCGGAGAGCCGCTGCTGCACTGCTGGACGGATTACCCCCAGTCGCGTCAGCATGTCTTTCGCCCTAGCGTAATCCCCCGTGGCTTCAATCGTCAGTAATTCATGCGTGAGATTGGTGACAGCACTGCCGATCTTGTCGAAGTTCACGGAATAGGTGCCATTAGGATTCGGCACAAAGCCGCCTTTGTCGACGAGATAGTTAAATTGCAGCGCCATGCCCTTGCCGTGAGCTTCGGCAGTTCCAAAACGCAGGGTGCGGAATGCCGAAGCCAGAAAAGTGGTGTAGAGCTGTCGCCGTGCCGCCATATCGGATTTCAGCACACCCTCAAGCTTCATCTCCTGGGCATGATCCATCATGTAACCGAGAGCCCACAGGCCGGTAATGTCAGCCTTTGTTTCTTCTATCGCGCTGTAACTCTCTTTTAGCTCGAGTCGAGGATTCGTCTCGCGACCGTTGATAGTGATCTGGTGTGGGCCGAGTCCATGCATCAGTTCGTGAGCCAGAATATGGGTGAAGAAAGGCTCAAATGCAACATCCTTGCGTTCGTCGGCAGCGATCATGTGCTCCGATATCGGCTGCAACACGCTCTTGAACTTCGCTTCCTGGACGTTGCGCAGCATCACCCGCTTCGATCCCTTCTGCTGGACGACACGATCGTCATTTGGCAGATTGTAGGCGGCAGTCTGAACGCCGTGTGCGCCGTCCCCGGTAGCAATAATCTCGTTCACTACCCGAATGGGAGCAGCAGCCCCAAGCCTCGGGTTGCGATACTTTGAGTCTTCAGGAAGGTTGTTCTCGATCTCCTGCAGGTGGGCTGCAAAAACCGCGAGCTTTTGGCTCTCTGCTTCATCACGGAGGTTTATGTAAGCCTCGAAGGCAGCTTTGTAACCAAATAGCTCATCGTTGTACGTTTCGTACGGTCCGATCGTAATATCCAGGGGAGCATCGAGATCCATCCAGGCCATGTCGCTGTCGTAATAGTCATTCGACTCGAATGCCGCAGCACGCTTGGTCAGAAAGTCTTTCAAGGTTGCGTTGTCGGTCAGGCCAGCCGCTTCGCGCAGCAGAGCGGCAGCCCTGGTCAGTTCGCCTTTGTACTCCTCGCTATACGGAACCATCGTCAGTTTGCCCGCAGTATTGCGGCGAATCACCGTGAAGAATCCTGTGGCCTGTTCCTGCTGATCTTTCGGCAGTGTCTTGACCCAGCTCTCAAAATCCGCCTTGGTCATGTCCTCGGGATAGAAGTTCGCGCCTTGCGGCTTTTGCGCCGGAACGCCGGGCATGAACGCCCGGTTCGCCTCCAGGTTCGACCATGGGCCCTTGTTAATCCAGAAGTAGCGCAGGCGCGCCTGGCCGAGCGGCGTCTTCTCAGTTTTGAGCTTCTTGTAGAGCGCTAGATCGCCGCTCCAGTACTGCTTCATGAAGACGACATTCAGCAGGCGCGCCGCTTCGATCAGCTTGGGAAGTGCCTGCTTATCGCCTGAGGAAAGTGCTTTGATGTCGACCCGCAGCGGGGTCTGCGCAAAACGCGCCGCGAGCTGATTCAGTTCAGCAGCATCGGGAAAAGAAGTTTTAGATTTTGTCCGTGCCAGGGTCATCGTACCTGCAAAAAGTAGGGAGAAGAAAATAGCCGCCCGTTTCATGTAGCGCTCCGTCACGATCGCCTGCTGAGGGCTGCGATCCAAAACGGACAAGTGTACAGAAAAGCGCCGGTCGCCGCTAATGCCGGTACTAGATTGCCTCCAACTGTTCTACAGTCCGTTCGTTGCGCACGTTGCCGGTATTCAGGGTGGTTTTGGATTCCAGGAGCATGAGATGAACTTCTTCGTCGGCGCTCGGCAGGTGTTCGATTCCGCGCGGGATAATAACGAACTCGCCGGGGTTGATGATCAACTCGTGTTCCCGCCCTCCGTCACGGTACTGCATACGCAGCCTGCCCTTCACGACAAAGAACAACTCGTCTTCGTTGTCGTGATGATGCCAGACGAATTCGCCCTTCAGCTTCACGACCTTTACGTGCGCGTCATTTAGTTCGCCGACAATTTTGGGCGAGTAATACTCCGTGAACAGCGAAAGCTTTTCTGACACATTCACCTTGCGGATCATCCAATCACCCCCGACATAAGGATTACTGAATGCCGCGTCCGGTGCACTTTATTACTGCAGCTGGAATGAGCTTTTCAACCGGATATCGCGTGAGGAAGAGCCCACCAGTACCTCAAAGGTGCCCGGTTCGGCCACCCACGCCTTCTTGGCCGTGCTGTAGTACGACAGCGCACTCTTGTCGAGAGCGAATATCACTTCTTTCGATTCGCCCGGCGCCAGCTCAACCCGGCGGAAGGCTTTCAATTCCTTTACCGGACGATCGACACTCGAGTGCCCGTCGTGAATATAAAGCTGCACGACCTCGGCTCCGGCACGCTTGCCGTCATTTCGTAATTTCATGCTGACGTTGAACGTACCTGCGCCCTGTGCCGGTGACACCTTCAGATCGCTGTAGCCGAATTTGCTGTACGACAGCCCATAACCAAATGGAAACTGCGGCATTATGTCATGCTTGTCGAAGTATCGATAACCGACATAAATACCTTCGGCATATTTCACGTGCAAATTCTCACCCGGATAATTCCCGTACGCTGGCGATTCCTTGAATTCATTGATAAAAGAAAACGGCAGCTTGCCCGACGGATTCACATCACCGAAGAGAACATCGGCCAGAGCGTGTCCTTCCTCCTCGCCGCCAAACCACATATCGAGGACCGCTGGCACTTTCTGAATCCAGCGGCTTACGTTCACCGGTGCACCGGCATTGAATACAACAACTGTTCTGGGGTTTGCCGCGACCACGTTCTGAACCAGTTCGTCCTGTCCCTGCGGCAAATCGAGGGTTTTGCGATCAAATGATTCGGATTCAATGGTGTTCGAATCGCCCACAACCAGGATGACGAAATCCGACTTCGCCGCAAGCGCGACAGCTTCTTTGAGGAGCCTGTCACGGGCTTCCGGTGTATCGTTCTGCGCATCTTGCCCTGGAATTCTCACCCCAAGCGCATAGCTGACCTCAACCCCACGCGCGCGTTCTCTAATTCCATCCAGTGGCGCTACCGCCAGACTGGTGTGCACGTTGGAGCTGCCACCTCCGCCGGTTCTTGCCACATCCGCGTTTGGACCGATTACCGCAATCGACTTGATTTTCATCTTCACCGGATCGAGCGGCAGAAGGTCGCTCTCGTTCTTCAGCAGCACGATCGCCCGAGCTTCGATCTGCCGCGCGAGTGCGCGTTGTGGCGGAGTATCAATGTTTCCAGACGGGATGAACGGATGATCGAATTGTCCGCTTTCGAACAGCACACGCAAAATGCGGCTTACATTGTCGTCGACATTCGCGACCGGAATCTGCCCCGCTTTGATCGCCGCGAGCACCTTGTCCGGAGCGAGCCAATCGCCACCGTTTCCGGCTTTAATCGTGCGCTCTGATTTCAGCCATACCTTGGCTGCCGGGCCACCCGGCATTTCTAGGTCCATGCCCGCATTCACGGTGCCTGGTGTGCTGTACGTGCTGCCCCAATCGGAAACCACGAACCCCCGAAAGCCCCAGCCGTTTTTCAGAACATCTTTCAGCAGATATTCGTTTTCGGCGCAGTAGGTTCCGTTCACCTTGTTATAGGCCGACATCACCGACCAGACGCCGCCTTCCTGCACCGCTGCTTTGAACGCCGGAAAATAGATCTCCTGTAAGGCGCGCTCTTCGATCGATTCATCGATGCGGTGACGCTCAAATTCTTCATTGTTAGCGACGAAATGCTTGACTGTCGCGATTACGCCTTCACTCTGCACACCTTTGATGTAACTCACACCCATGCGCCCGGCGAGATACGGGTCCTCGCCGTATCCTTCAAAATTTCGCCCCCAAAGGGGCACTCGCTGAATGTTCACCGTCGGTCCGAGGATCATGTTGCGTCCGATCGCCTTCATTTCCTGTCCGATGACCTGCCCTTCGGCCTGCGCAAGTTCGGGATCCCAGGTCGCTGCAACCGCGATTCCCGCGGGAAACGCCGTGCTGCTGAAAGTCGGTTTCGCGCCCGGGCCGCTGGTAATCGCCGAACTCCCGAGCCACGAGCGAATACCCATCGGACCGTCCGCCATTTTGATTGAAGGAATGCCAAGCCTCGGAATCGCGACAGTATCCATCCATCCGGCGCCGGCCAGCATGGAAACCTTCTCGTCCAATGTCATGCGTCCAAGCAGGTCGCGAAGGCGCTGCTCAACCGGGATATTGGGGTTTTTGTAAGGAGCATCAGCAGGCACCTGCTGCGCAACAACAGCTGCGGCAAAAAGCGCGGTGATCAGCAACACTGTCACGGACAGCTTCAGTGGGTTCGTCACGAGTTCTCCGCAAAAAGATTGGTTTTAGCTCTCGCAGGTAGCCGAACAGTGTACTGCAGGCGGGGTGAATTGGCTCATTTCAAGAACGATACTGCGGACTTCGAAAAGCCTGCTCCACTACCTTGTCTTACATCAAGCTGCTTTGGCCACTGCAGTAGTACTCACCAGCCGCAAAACCAGTTCCTGCGCCTCATTCAATGCTGCCTGTGCGGGTGTACTCAACCGAATGCATCCTGTGGCGGAGGGATCTAATCTGGCCGGCTCGCAAGCTACGACAATCATTCGTGCAACCTTGCCTCCGAGTCCTGTGACTTCTGCAAGAATGTCTCCGGCGTCCGCGCGTCGTGAATCGAACGGAGCCGCAGGCTGTACTCCCTTTGGTACTTCCGGTTCAAAGATAGAGACGGTGCCGGGCCGCTCGCCTTGTTGCAATGCCCTAACAAGCACCACCAATTGCCAATCTCCCACCAGCGCGTTCACCACGTCCTGGCTGCCGGCGCCGAACTCCCTGACGACAACATGGTCGGGCAAGGAAACACGTGCGAGCCGGTTACCGAGCTCAACCCCGAATGCATCGTCACCAAGGGAGACATTCCCGACGCACGCAACGAGAATCTTACCCTTCATGTTCCGCCTCCAGGTATGCGTTTTAAGAACTCCGTCTGTCGGACTGAACGACACAAGTGATACTCAGGCTGCGGATGCGTTTGCGAGCAGCTGGAGTTGTATGCGGGTTTCTTCGCGGGCTGGGAGATAGAACACAGTTAAGGCTGGCAGTAAAGAAAACCTAAGCTATCTTTATGCGACACTACTGGCGGAGAGGGGGGGATTCGAACCCCCGATACAGCTTTTGACCGTATAACGGTTTAGCAAACCGCCGCCTTCAGCCACTCGGCCACCTCTCCGCGACGGGCTTTCAACAGTTTACCACGTGCTCCTCGGCTCCAAGCCTGCACTTCCGCGGTTTGCTAATCGGTCGTACCGCGTTCCTAACTGGTATCCTGCAAAGCGTTTCGGAAAACGTGGACATCGCAGCCCCCCAAACTTCCGTCGAACTCATAAAGGACGTCAATTCCTGGTCCTTCGACATCTTTCATCATCTGCGGAATGGTGGCCTTTTCATGTCAGGACGAAACAGCAGCGCAGTTGCAATCGAGGATGTGCAGGTTTCGACTTTTACAATCCCGACTGACTCACCTGAATCCGACGGTACGCTGAAGTGGGACAAAACCACCATCGTGCTGGTCCACGTTACGGCCGGCGCCAAACAGGGTCTCGGTTATACGTACGCGGACAAAGCCACATCCGCACTGATTCAGGGCAAGCTCGCGAATGTGGTGAAAGGGCAGGACGCGATGGCGCCGCCATCCGTCTACATGGAAATGTGGCACGCCATCCGCAACCTTGGCCGGCCCGGAATTGTTTCCACCGCAATTTCCGCGATCGATTGCGCCTTGTGGGACCTGAAAGCGAAGCTCCTCGACCTTCCGCTTGTAACCTTGCTGGGCCAGGTCCACAAAGCTGTTCCGATTTATGGCAGCGGCGGCTTCACGAGCTACTCGGATGAAAGGCTTGCGGAGCAACTCGGAGGCTGGGCAACGCAGGGGATCCAGTTTGTGAAAATGAAAATCGGACGCGATGCCCAGCGGGACATCCAGCGGGTGCGAGTAGCTCGCGACGCGATTGGACCGCACACTGGTCTCTTCGTCGATGCCAACGGAGCCTACAGTCGCAAGCTGGCGCTCGCGCAGGCGGAGATCTTCGCGCATGACTACGGAGTGAGCTGGTTCGAAGAGCCTGTCTCTTCCGACGACCTGGAAGGCCTTCGTGTGATTCGCGACCGGGCGCCTGCGGGAATGGACGTAGCCGCCGGAGAATACGGGTACGACATCTTCTATTTTCACCGCATGCTGCAGGCGGGAGCCGTGGACGTACTTCAGGCCGACATCACGCGTTGCGGAGGCGTTACCGCTTTCCTGCAAGTCGCCACCCTTTGCCAAGCATACAACTTGCCGATGTCGGCGCATACTGCGCCGGCGCAGCATGTACATGCCTGCTGTGCGGCTGTGCCTCTGCGCAACCTAGAATACTTCCATGATCACGTGCGCATTGAGCGGATGCTCTTTGACGGAATCCCTGAACCAGTGAATGGGAAGCTATTCCCCGACTTGTCGCGCGCAGGAATGGGTATTGAGTTGAAAGAAACCGAGGCCCGGCGTTACGCTGCCTGACCGGAACCACTGCATCAGAACAGCGGCACGTACGTGCACCATCAGTGACACAGAATCGTTTTACGATATTTTAAGCGGCAACAATTCCGGGCCAGAGACAAATGCCCGGGCAAAGTGCACATCTAACCGGAAAGAAGGACAGGATCGCTTCCATGCGTGAGCCGAATGCCTCCAGGATTCGTCTGCGCCCGCGACACGACGTCATCCACGTGAGTCGCGGGCGAACCGTGCTGGCAGTCGACCACGAGGGCACAATTCACCCCGGCAACTCGCGTGAGGGCTTGTTCGTATACCAGACACGCACTCTCTCAAAATATTGCTGGACCATTGATGGGAAACAGCCACGCCTAAGCGCCTTCTCGCCTGTCAAGCAATTCAGCTGCCTGGCGTACTATTACCAGGCGCCGCCCAACTGCAAAGACACCCCTGCGGGGGAATGCAATCCGCTGCAGGAGACAGTTGAGCTAAAGATCTCCCGTGTCGTTGGCGAAGGCATGCACGAAGACGTCGAGGTTACCAATCACACCCAGATTCGAACATCTATCACTCTGGCTCTGGAAGCAGCTGCGGATTTTGTTGCACGTCAAGAGATCCAAGACAAACGGAAACAGCATGGTGGCCTTCAGACAAAGTGGGGCAAGAGCAGCAAGGACGAGTGGCAGTGGAGCTTCGACTATCAGAGCGAGCATCGCTATGAGCATCAGGGGGATGCTGGAGTCGCACACCTGCATCGGGGCATCACGTTGCATCTCCGGGCGGATTCGCCTCCCCAGCATCGCAGACACAAACTGTCGTTCCAAGTCGATTTGCAGCCGCACGCCGTCTGGAAGGCGTGCCTGAAGTGGCAGCCCCTTGCGGACGGGCGCCCATTGCCGGTGGAACCGCGCTGCCACGCCCTGCTGGGCTCCGACAGCGAGTACAGCCGGAAGCAAGAAGCATTCCTGCGTGAATCGACGCGTTTCGTCACGCCAGATGCCGCTGACCTGAGTGCAACGGTACAACGCGTGACCGATCGCGCGCGCCTGGATTTGACGTCTCTTCGACTGTTCGATCTCGATGAAGGTGAGCACAACTGGAAATTGGCAGCAGGTGTTCCAACCTATCTCGCGGTATTCGGTCGCGACATGCTGGCTGCGTCCTGGCAAGCTTCTATTCTGAGCAACGATATGGCTCGCGGCGCGCTCTCGGAGTTGGCTAAAACCCAGAGTCACGGTACCGATGATTGGCGAGACGCCCAACCGGGCCGCATTTTGCACGAAAAGCATACCGACCCATTGTCTGTCCTGAATTTCACTCCACACGGGTTGTACTACGGAACAGCCAATGCTCCATTTCTGTTTGCAATTTCGCTCAGTGAGCTCTGGCATTGCACGGGAGACAAGAATCTCGTGCGCCCGTACATCCGGCCTGCCCTCGAAACGCTTGCATGGGCGGATAAGTACAGCCGTGATTACGATGGCTTTTACAAGTATCGAAAACGTTCAGAGCAGGGTCTCAAAAACCAGGGCTGGAAAGATTCGTCGGACGCCATTGTCTATCCTGACGGCTCTCAGGTCGAAGATCCGCTCGGAACCTGCGAAATGCAAGCCTTCGCCTACGCAGCGAAACTTCACCTGGCAGAAACTCTCTGGTGGATGGACGACACGGAAGACGCGACACGCCTCTACGACGACGCACGTGAGTTGAAGCAGCGATTCAACGAGCGCTTCTGGATTCAAGATCAGAACTATATCGCGATGGCGGTGGATAAAGACGGCGGCCTCGTGACCAGCATTGCATCCGATCCAGGACATTGCCTGCTCTCAGGAATTCTCGAGACCGACCTCGTTCCGCAGGTCGTGAACCGGTTGATGCAGCGCGATATGTTCTCCGGATGGGGTATTCGCACTCTCTCGAGTAAACATCCTGCGTACAATCCGTTCGCGTACCATCGCGGAACCGTTTGGCCGGTTGAGAACGGCAGCTTCGTTCTCGGCATGGCACGCTATGGGCTCCATGCAGAGATGTGGCGCCTCAGCCGCGCTTTACTTGAGGCTGCCACGCTCTTTGATTATGACCGACTGCCTGAGGTGTTTGGCGGCCATCCGCGAGATGAGAAACATCCGTTCCCGTGCCTTTACGAGGAAGCTGACTCGCCGCAAGCGTGGTCGTCGTCTGTTCCACTCATAGTGTTGCAGGCGCTCCTCGGACTCTATCCCTACGCTCCCCTCAATGCTCTGCTGGTCGACCCGTGGCTTCCCGACTGGCTTCCGGAGATCACGATTGAGAACCTGTGCGTCGGGAAGGCGCATGTGAGCTTGCGCTTTCGTCGCAACGACGATGGACGAACCGATTACACCGTGTTGCAGAATGAGCAAAACCTTCGCATACTCCGCCAGCCGAGTCCGTGGTCATTGACCGCAACCTGGGGTGAGCGCGTAAAGGACGCCATCTCAAGCCTGCTATCCGCGGCCTGAAGAACCCGCGTAGCCCACTTAGTCACGCGGCGCGCGTCGGACGCGTTGTGCGCTTCTGTCGAGCGTCGAAATCTGTTGCGCTGATGACCACAAACTCGTCCATGGCCTGCAGGAACAGAGGGATCGCGACGCTGCTGTCGGCAAAGCCGAGCAGAATCGGCAAACCGGCGGCTGTCATCATTTGAACGATGTCCCCCTTACCGTGCGTGCGAAAGCTGATCTTCTTTAACCCGCCAGGGTAATCGGTGAGCATCGACATTCCGAGTACCATACCTCCATTGATCAGCGCGGATATCGCTCCACGACGATGCTTCCCCCACAAGGCGCCCGCGACGAGCATAAAATAAGCGGTCACGAAGTAGTCGAGTGAAGCATGAGTGGCTGGATCGATGAACTTTGGCAATTGCTGCGTGCGATTCAGTATGCGATCGAGAAGGCTCATGGTTAGTCTCCTTCAAAGGAGATGCGCTCGAATCGCGCGGGTGTGCCTTGAATGCAACGAGGAATGTGATGTTCGACTCCACTCTTCAAATCGAAGTAGTTGAAGCTGACATAACGCGGCTGGAAGTAGATGTAATTGTGAATGCCGCGAACAGTTCCCTGCTGGGTGGAGGCGGAGTCGACGGTGCAATCCACCGTGCCGCTGGCCCCGAGTTGCTGGACGAGTGCCGCCGGTTGGGCGGATGTGATGCAGGAGACGCGAAGGCGACGAAAGGTCATAGGTTACCGGCAAAGCACGTGATCCATACGGTAGGACCTATCTGGCGCGGCAGAGATAAAGGTGAACCCGAATTGCTCTCCTCCTGTTATTCGCGGTCGTTGCAATTGGCGGAGCAATTGGGGGCTCGAAGCATTGCATTTCCGGCGATCAGCACCGGCATTTACGGATTTCCCAAAATCCCGGCTGCGCAGATTGCTATCAAAACGGTCCACCAGCACCGCGGCAAAGTTAAACGAGTATTGTTCGTCTGTTTTGATCGAGAGACCGCTGAAATCTACCGAAGTCTGTTGCTCGACGGCACGGCAGCTAACGAATAAGAACGGGGCGCAGGCCGGATTGATGAACCTTTCGTCATCTCACTAGTAGACAGGTCCCGCCTAAGCATAGCTACTCCGAATCATCTAGAATTGTAAGCAGCATTTCCAACGCATGACACCTTTACTGGATTCCATTCACTCCCCTGCCGATGTGAAGAGACTTTCACTGCGGCAGCTCGAAACTCTTTCAGCAGAAATTCGCGAAGAATTGATCACGGTTCTGGCGAAGAACGGTGGCCATCTGGGCCCGAACCTTGGTGTCGTCGAACTGACCATCGCCATGCACTACGTTTTCAATACGCCGGCAGATCATTTCATCTTCGACGTGAGCCACCAGGCTTACGTGCATAAGCTGCTCACCGGACGCAGACAGCAGTTTCACAGTATCCGCACGCCGGGAGGTCTGAATGGGTTCATGTTGCGTACCGAGAGCGAGCACGACTGCTACGGCGCCGGCCACGCGGGGACCGCTCTTTCCGCCGCTCTAGGCATGGCAGTCGCGCGCGACAAGGCCGGCGGCAAAGAACATATCGTGGCGCTTGCCGGTGACGCGGCCTTCACCTGCGGCATCACCTACGAAGCGTTGAACAACATCGCGCACTCCACCAGGCGAATGATCGTTATCCTTAACGATAATGAATGGTCCATCGACAAAAATGTCGGTGCCATCGCTTCGTACCTGAACAAGATTGTCACGAGTCCGAAATTCGATTACCTGCACGAGCGCGCGGGGCGCTTCGTTGAGAAGCTCGGTGGCAAGACTGCCTTACGAATGGCGAAGCGGGCAGAAGAGGCTGCAAAGGGCATTTTGTGGCCCAGCGTCATATTCGAAGAGCTCGGATTGAAGTACTTCGGTCCTATTGACGGACACGATATCGGCACGCTGATCAAGACATTCGAATTCCTCAAGACACAGGATCGTCCCGTATTGCTGCACGTGCTCACGCAGAAAGGCAAAGGTTTCGAGCCCGCGATGCAGAAACAGAAGAAGTTCCACGGGCTCGGGCCTTACGATCCGGAAACTGGCGAAACCGCGCCGAGCGGCCGCAGAACCTATTCCGAGGTCTTTGCTGACACGCTGGTGAAGCTGGCGAACATAAATCCGAAGCTGGTGGCGATCACCGCCGCCATGCCGAACGGCACCGGCCTCGATCGCTTCCGCCCGCATCATCCTGATAAGTACTTCGACGTCGGGATAGCGGAAGAGCACGCGGTCCTATTTGCCGCGGGAATGGCAACGAAGGGCTTAAAACCTTTCTGCGCGATCTATTCAACGTTCTTGCAGCGTGCTTTTGATCCCATCGTGCACGACGTCTGTCTGCAGAACCTGCCCGTCGTATTCTGCATGGATCGCGGATCCCTTTCGGGCGATGATGGTCCCACCCATCACGGGTTATTCGACATCAGCTATCTGCGTGCGATTCCGAACATCGTCCACATGATTCCGAAAGACGAAGATGAACTCGCGGATATGCTTTTCACTGCCATGCAGTACGCCGGTCCAATCGCCGTTCGCTATCCGCGCGGGACTGGACCTGGTACCCCGGTGAAGGATGTGCCGCGCGCGATACCGATCGGAAAGGCCGAGCTGCTGCAACATGGAGAGAACGACCGTGTCGCGATCTTTGCGCTTGGCGCGCTCATCCCGATGGCGCGAGAGCTCGCGGTTAAACTCGAGGCCCAGGCAAGTCCCGCGGCAGTGATCAACGCCCGCTTCACGAAACCCATTGATGCCGAGATGCTGGAGTTTTACGCGCGCAGCGTAGATGTAATTGTCACCATGGAAGATCATGTACTGCATGGCGGCTTTGGAAGCGCCGTGCTGGAAGAGTTGAATAATCTCGGATTGTCCACCCCTGTTGTGCGAATCGGCTGGCCCGATCAGTTCATCGAGCACGGCAAACCGGAATCGCTGCGGGCAAAGTACGGAATCAGCGCAGAGGCGGCGTTGGAAAAGCTGCGCCCATTGCTCCAGAAGAGGGATGTGCTAAAAGCAACTGAGCACATCTGAGCTCGTGATTTCTGTCGTCGCTGGCTGCGGTAGCTCGAACAGGCCCCACCAGCTACCAGCGGCGACATACTAAACACTTCTCTGTTTCTTCTGCGCTCGTTCCGCTCGGGGCTCCGATTCTTCTGCGTAAACCGAAATTGGCTCTTTGATCGATGGCTGAATCGTCTCCACCGCAAGTCTGGGAATCCCCGGAACACCCACCTTCGCAGGACCGGTGCTTATCAGGACCTCCTCAATCCATTCGCCGACATCAGTTCCCTGTCTCGCATCTTTCACTCGAACCAAGCCGTCACGCCAGAATGACGACGTCATCTGCGAGGCCCGGCTTGGATTCATGAATACGAGAGTTGCGTGCTTTTGACCTTCCAGCGTGCGCTCACCCACAACCAGCGCGATCACATCCTGTTTTTCATTGAGACGGTATTTGACGACATCCATGGCTCGCTCCTGTCTTTTTGTGTCCCAGGGCAAGCTGCTGCTTTTTTCAAAACAAATCCGAATGCGCAGCAAACTATCCGCAGGCATTGTTGCCTGCTCTAGTACCTTCCTGCACGAGGGACAGATTCGCGTCCGAGCTTCCGCTTGTGCGTGGACACTACCAGCCAAGAGGAGATAGCAGGCAGTCTTTTATGATATGGGCCTCCGCGCCCATACCACTGTGCCGCCATCGTCAGGCGCTTTTGCGATGTCTCGATCGCACTACGCGCAGCCTATCATTTGTATTTAGGGTCGCAGTGAAGCGCATCACGTGCAGGTGTGTGCGACAACGAACTTACTTCGCCGCAAATCACGTTTTGACGAGATCACTACCGGAAATACGATCTCTGTTCTAAGATTTGCGCGTTTTGGGACATTTACAAGTTACAGGAGCCTTGAATGAAAGCGTTTGCTGCCCTACTCGTTCTGACCGCTGCCGCTTATTCTCAACAGCCTCCCACAACCGTCCCCCAGCAACTCGCTGCTATGAAGCAATGCGGATTTCTCGAAGGAAAGTGGAAGGGCGACGGCTGGATGATGATGGGACCGAGCGAGCGACGTACCTTTGTTGAAATCGAAAATGTCGAGCCGAAGCTCGGCGGATTGGTCCTGCAGGTCGAGGGTCTGGGCAGGAATTCCGAAGGCAAAACTGTACACGAAGCACTTGCGTTACTTTCCTTCGACGCTGAGTGGTATGAAATTGGCGAGATGTCTCCGGATGGAAACACGTGGCACAAGTTTTTTGAGATGACGCTCGACAAAGTTAAATAGCGCAAAGAAAACGCCCCAACCATTCGGGTGGGGCGTTCCTCTCGATAAAGCTTCTTTCTTTAAAACAGGTTCCACAAGTACTGGTTGTATACATCGTGATGGTACTGAACCTCAGGCGCCTTCACGAATGTCCCCAACAGCCGTGGGCAGCGGTCCGCCGACGCCTGTTTCAGATCGGCATAACGTGCCTTCACATCCTCTCCCAACAGTTTGGTGGTCCAATCCGCATTGCGGAAATCTTCGATGGCCGTGTAGATGTTGTCCGGCAGATACCGCTCGGCCTGCCGCAGATTCTTGATCTTCGCAATATCGCCGTCGATGCCCGTCTTGAAAACGGTCAACATCACCATATAGGGATTGGCGTCCGGACTGACCGAACGAACCTCGACGCGCATGCTCTTCTCATTGCCGATCGGAATACGGACCATCGATCCACGGTCCGTCGGCGACGCCTTGATCTGATTCGGCGCTTCGAAGTGCGGATCGAGCCTGCGGTATGCATTAACGCTAGCATTCAACAGCAGGCAGATGTCGTTGCCGTGAGTGAGAATGCGATCGATGAACGAGTATCCGAGCTTGCTCAACTTCTCCTCGCCCTTGGCATCCCAGAAAAGGTTCTTGCCTCCCTTGCTGATCGAGACATTGGTGTGCATGCCGCTTCCGTTTACGCCGACGACTGGCTTCGGCAGGAACGAAGCCGTCAAGCCCATCTTCGTCGCTACTTCTCGGCAGACCAGCTTATAGAGCTGGATTTGATCGGCCGCCGCAACCACTTCTCCGTACCCGTAGTTAATTTCGAACTGCGAGGGCGCGACCTCCGGGTGATCCTTCTCGTTCTGGAAGCCCATCGCGCGCTGCACTTCAGCAGTGGTATCGATGAAGGTGCGGAGCAGGTCCCCGGGCAGCGAGTGGTAGTAGCCGCCCGTATTCACGTACTCGAATTTGCCAGTCTCGTGGTAGTGCCGCTCGGCGTCCGCTCCTTTGAACAGGAAGCCCTCAATCTCATTCGCGGCGTTGAGCGTGTAGCCTTCCTTCTTAAACTGCTCCTGTGCGAAGCCCTTCAGAACACCGCGAATGTCGCCGGTATAAGGGCTTCCATTCTTGTCAATAACTTCGCCGAAGACCAGCACCTTCCCGGGTCCGAAGAAGTCGGCAGGACCCCAGTAGAATGCGCTCCAATCAATACCGAGGCGCAAGTCGCTCTCGCGCTGCGCCGTGAAGCCGCGGATTGATGAGCCGTCGAACGTCAGATTGTCGTAGCTCTTGAGAAGAAACTTCTTGTCATAGTCCAGCATGTGCAGACGGCCTTCCAGGTCGCTGAACATCACTGTGACTGCCTTGATACGCTTCTCGTCGGTTAGATATTTCAGACGCTCTTCTTGAATCTTGTGAAGGTCTACACGATCAAAGCGCTGTTTCTTCGCATGAAGATTCAGTTCCTCCAGCTCGTCGTATGAGAGCGCCAGAAAATTCCGCAGTTCGTTTGACATGGATCTCCTTGTGATGGGATTTATGGACCCAGGAAAAGCAGGATTGATTGCATTAACGAGAGAGAATATCGGTCGAGGTTTGTTCCTCGCCAATCAAAAGTGCTGATGCGGCATATTTAAGGAATTTATGGCCGGGCACACTGCAGCGGAAGCCGTATTTTGCGCTGAATTACCGCACAAATCAGGAACCTTTCGCTAGGCTTTAACTGCCATCGACTTCTTCGAATTCGACTTCAGTTCCTCTAGCGAGGGATAAGAACTCGGAACCGTGAGCGTGCGTTCCGGTGGCAACGATCCTGTCTGCACGGCCTTGACCAGCATTTCGAGCGCGTGACCGCCGAGCGCAGGGATGACGACGGTTGCCGTCAACGAGCCGCGACGAACATAGGTTTGTCCAGTCCCGGGAAGGCCGTCACACCCCGTGAAAGGCAGCCTTAGCCAGCGCTCCCGGTCGGCATCTTTCGTCAACTCCTGAAATGCTCTCCGCGCACCAATCGCCATCGCATCATTCTGGCATCCGACCACGCCTACTGGAAGATTCCGCGAAGTTGAGAGTTTCAACCACGAACTCACCGCATTATAGGCACTGGTCTCAGTCCACGATCCTTTTAACGTCTTGACCTCAATCTCGGGCGGCTTCGTCGTGTTCATTCCCGAGGTACGGTATCGCGAGGCATCACTCACAGTGGGGCCCTCGATGTAGAGAACACATTGCCCAGGCTCGGTGAGAATGCCGAATTGACGCCCTTGAATCCGACCCACTTCGTTGTGGTCTGAGCTGAGGCCGAACACAGGCATTTTCGCACTCCGCCGCAACTCGGTTAGATAATCTACGTCTCGGTTCATGACCACCCAACCTATGCCTACCGCGACTGCGGCTTTTGCCACCTGGGGCAATCCGGTCCCGACCGGCTCCAGCATAATGGCATCAGGGCGCGCGTCCGCAGGCCCCTGAATCACCTTCAGGAGCTGCTGGCTCTGGTTGATAGCGTCGTTATTTGCATACACGATCTGTAGATCAACGCCCAGCTTGCGCGCGCCACTTTCGAGCGATGCTGCCTGCTCGCGCTGGTAATCGTTGTCGTGAGTGGTTAGGGAAGCAAGGATCCTGAGTTTTTTCATCGCTATATAGCTTGCCGATGGCCGGATCATATACCTAAACCGATTTAGGTAAACGTTACTTTTGGTATCCGTTCCTTATTGCTATATAGCCGGGAAAAGTTGCCCCCATGCGGCTGCTTCGGCATCCGCGGTGACTGTGCCCCCCGTGCGAAGCCTCCGGTCGCTGCCTGTAAGATACTGAAAGAACTATGCTGAGCCGTGGTTTTCCCAAATCGGAGATCATGCTGAAACGTGCTCATACAGGCCTCCTGATCGTTCTGTTTTCTTTTACCGGCGCAGTTGCGCAGCAGTCGGTACCCCCATCTGCCGCAAGACAAAATGCAATAGATACCCAAACAGTCATCGTGACCGGCAGTTTCGAACCCATACCTCTGCAGGAATCGAACCGCTGGGTGGTCTCGTTCAACACCCAGCAGTATCCGCTGCTGTACGACTCGTTCGTTGACTACCTGAGCCAGGATTCCTCAGTAGACCTGCAGCAGCGCGCACCCGGTGGTGTGCAGGCCGACCTCTCCATTCGCGGCAGCACTTTCGAGCAGTCGCTAGTGCTTCTCAACGGACTACGCATCAACGATGCACAATCGGGGCACCACAACATGGATATCCCCGTTCCGCTCGACTCCATTTCCACAATCGAGGTCTTGCATGGCACGGGCTCGACATTCTATGGGGCTGACGCGATTGGCGGAGTCGTTAACTTCATCACAGCGCCGCCAGAGGCATCAGAAATCAGAATTGGAGCGGGATTGGGAAATTTCGGCTTCAATCAGCAGCGGTTTCTGGGCACGTACGTCGCCAGACGCTGGTCGGAAGAGATTGCTGCGGATCGTGATTTTTCAACCGGCTTCATCCCAGACCGTGATTATCGCAGCAGCGCCGTCTCGTCTGAGACCCGCTTCAAGACCGCCCTTGGACGCAGCGACATCCTTTTCGCCGGAAGCGATCGTCCCTTCGGCGCGGCCGGATTCTATGGTGACTTTCCTTCCTGGGAACGGACCAAGAGCTGGTACGCTTCGGGCAATCAACAATTGGGCTCGAATACCACCTTAGCTTTCGCCTACCGGCGCCACTCGGACGAATTCGTCTTGTTCCGCAACGATCCGGCCATCTATGAAAACAATCATGTCAGCCAGAGTTGGGAAGCAGCCCTACGCCGAATCAATGATGTCGGACGCAATTCATCTCTCGCGTATGGATTAGAAGCAGATGGGGATAAGATCGACAGCAATAACCTGGGACACCATGCTCGCAATCGCACTGCCGGCTATGTCAGCTTGGACCTGCGCGCGTTGCGGCGCTTCGCTGCAACCATTGGAGGACGTGAGGAAGTCTTCAGCGGCGGCCGAACCGAGTTCGCACCTACAGTTGCCGGAGGTGTCTGGCTCGGCAGGGGATGGCGAGTTCGCGCGAGCGTCAGCCGTGGCTTTCGTCTGCCCACCTATACCGACCTGTATTACAGCGATCCCGCTAATTTAGGCAATCCACTTCTGAAGCCCGAGTCAGCATGGGATTTCGAGGGCGGTCCGGAGTGGAATACGGACGGCAACGTGTCTGCCCAACTGACCGTATTCCAGCGTCGTCTGCAAGATGGCATCGACTACATCAAGTACGCCATCGATCAACCCTGGCAAGCCACGAATATCGATAGTATTAACTATTCTGGAGTGGAAGCCTCTTCGCGCTTACGCTTGCCACACCTGCAGGAACTAGGGTTCAGCTATACCTATCTTCACGCGAATCAGCAGTCTGTTCCCGGTCTCATCTCGCAATACGTGTTCAACTACGCCAGCAACAACGGGGTTTTCGCCTGGAGTGGAACGATAAAGCGTGCCGTCAATGTACGCAACCGCGTGGGAGTGACACAACGAATTGGTCGTGATGCCTATCCGCTGTGGGACTTCGCAACTGCACGCGCCGACGGACGCGTGAGGCCCTACTTGCAATTCTCAAACCTGAGCAATACCGGATACGAAGATATTCCTGGTGTCCCCATGCCAGGAAGAATGGTGATCGGCGGCATGGAACTGGTATTTGCGAAGAAGAATTAAGAGACCGGCTGCTGGAACTGGCGCGGGCAAGGCCTGAGCGCTGGTCGTTGGGGTTTTTATGACCCAAGCCTTGGCCCGCATCAGAGCAGTTGATCAACACTGCAATATTTCTCGGTTGCCAGCATGGTAGGGATTGTCATTGCATTTGAAAAATACAAAGTTTCTATGGAGGTCATAGAGACGGCGTATTAGAACGTTTCAATGCAGCAGTGAATGGCGGGCTTTCATTGCCCTTCGCTTAATGACGTCGGCCATCCGTCGCTGTACCAGGGCGAATCTGAAAGAGTCGCTGTACCAGGGCGAATCTGAAAGAAAGGTGAACGCCAGAGTGAAATCGCAGGCCACTGCCGATCCCGAGCCCTTACTCAGAAAACCATGTTCTGCACAGTTTCCTGGAACTTGGGATCATTTAGATAATTTTTGAATGAACTGTCCTTCCGCGGGTCGGGGAATTGCTCGCCTTCCCCCAGATTGTTGCGGAGTTTCCACGCAAGTTGTAGCTCCCGCATCGCCGGATCCAGTTCTCCAAGTTCCGCATAGGTGCATGCGAGGTTGTAGTGATAGATCGGGTAATCGGGGTCCTGTCTGATGGCGTCCTCGAAAGTCTGCTTGGCCTTCTCCATGTTGCCGGCCAGGGCGATCGCGACACCCAGATTATTGGTTATGACATGAAGCTGTTCAGGCTTGAGGACCTGTTCTGTGTCGTTGAGTTTCAGAGCCGTGGTGTATTCGTCGGCCGCAGCATTGTAACGACGCGTGCCGTATTGGATATCTCCGAGCAGCTGGTGCGGTGCGATGAAGCTCGAGTCCAGCTGAATCGATTCCTGCAGCAACTTCTCGGCTTTGGGAAGATTTTTGCGAGAAAGTTGCTTTTGCGCGTCATTGAACTTTTCGACCGCCTTCTTCCGATCCGCATGGAGCAGAACGGGAGCAAGCAAGAGCAGCACTAGGACGATTGGTTTACGCATCGGCCACCTCTGAAATCCACAGTCGAGGACGCAGAGCACGCAGGGCATTTCTCCCTTGACCTCAGCGTCCCCGGTTTCCACTGCGGTTATTACCGTTTTAAAAGATCCACCGGCTCATTGATGTCTCTCACCCGGAACATCCCTCTTAGAGCAGGATAGCGCTTTACCACTTCTTCATACATCGCATACGCGACCCGACGGTAAGAAATGTGGCCTTCGGGCTTACTGCGCAGTTCGGAGATATAGACCGCCTCCGCCAAATCCATTTTGAAGAGCGTGCGCTTGCGATAAGCGAGCGGAATCAAATACTCCGAGTTTTCCAGCGCTTCAAGGTGACCACGCAGCACAGACTGCAAATGTTTTGCGGCATCTGCCGCGTTCTCCATTGCCTGCGCATATTGCTCACCCGCTCCCGCGGCGAGGACTTCTTCCGGCGTGTCGAACCCATGTCGGGTGGTAAATCCCTGCCCGATCTGAATGCATCGGCGATGCCGATGCATGTCGCGAAATCCGCCGATGTCCATCAGGATGTCGAAGCGAAACTTTTGCCCGGAACAATAGGCGCGCAGCAACTCGTCATGCCCGCCGCGCAGGCGAATTCCGATATCGATGATCTCTGCGCGCTGTTTCTCTCCCAGAACCTCCACTTTCCGGCGAATCTGCCGATATGGATGATGACAGTGCTCGTACAACAATGTCGTAGCCAGCTCGATCTCCAATGGCTCGTCATCGAGTAAGTCGACCAGGTCCGCTGACTCGATCTCTTCATCGGCCATAACTTCTTTCGCAGCTGCCCGCAATTCGCGTCGCGCTTCGTTCTGATACGAACTTGGTTCGGCGTACTTGACCAGAGTTGGTGCAACACGGACGTCTTTCAGCAGCAGACCACCGGCTTCATTTGCGAGGCTCTCATCCTTTTCTCGCAGTTTGCTCACCAGGTCTCGATAGCGTTCGTAATTCAAGTTCCAGGCAGGCTGGCTGGCCGCACGCTTCAACAGTTCGCCCAGGTTCCGAATTTCAGCGTGCGGATCGGACAAGAGCCGCGAGACCTGTGTCTCCAGCGTGCGCGCATTTACGATTTGCCCGAGCGAGGTATTGGTGGCGAGCGGCAGAAGATAGCGCGTGATATCGAACGCGCGCGCGCGCAAGGTACGCTCGTACGCCTCTTGCTTCATGTCGTCTGGCTTCGCGGTGCGGACGGTCAGAAAACGAAACACTGTTTCAGACAGCGATTGATATTGCCGGAATAGCTCGTCAATAGTCTGACGGTACAGCTCCTCGGCGCGTTCATTGCCATCGAAATCCGGAACATAGTATCCGCTCTTTTGAAAATTCTGGTATCGCGTGGAACGCTCCTGGCCGTCCCATCGCTGTTCATCGACCAGAGCAATTGCCGCCAACAGCGAGAGTCTTTCCACCGCGAGTGCGACATGAGCCAGGTCAGCGATCGACCGATGTCCGTATTGGAAGTAAAAAGTATTTAGAAACTTTTCTGCCTTCTGCTCATTCAATTCCTTAAGCGATTCCTTCATCGAAAGAGCGGATCGCGAATATTTCGCCATGGCATACGCCTGAACTTCGGGCTCGGCGCCGTACACGGCGAAAACTTCTGTCTCAGTTTGTGAAGATCGTGGGTTTCCCTCTGATGTCGGCGCGGGATTCTCAGATTGCAGGACTGCTTTTTCGGACATGGCGAAAATCCTATCTGGTCCGTTGCCAGATCGGCAATCAAGCTTTTGTCCCATTTCAGTGCGCAGGGATGTAAGCAAACACTTGCTTCACATCACGCCTGCTTGGATAATGAAGAATCTGGTTTGTAGCTGATGAGGGTTCCGTACTCTTACATACTGGTGGTAGCTTTTTTTGTTTCCGGTGTCGGTTCTGGAGTAGGACAAGAATTTACGCTGGCAGACGATGTCGGACCTGGGGGGGCTGATGTTGCTTCTGCCGCGACTCACGTTCCACCCGCCGCCACCTCGCCGTCGCGTCTTGCCCCTGAAGCCGCGCTGATGGTCTATCTGCGTCATGCGCAACTGCAAGCAGAGACACTCGCCTCGTATTCGGACATCACCACGGTCGACGCGGAATTGCCCGACAGTGCACAGCGCGGGCGCCTGAGGCTGCGGCGCGTCTTCGCCGCCCCACGTTCCCTGACGTTTCAGGCCCTCGATTTTGCCGGAGATAGTTTCATTAAGACCAACGTCATTGCGCGCCTGCTGCAGTCGGAAGTCGATCATGTCCAAAAAGGTGAAGGCCCTCAAATTGCCATCACCGATGCAAATTACAAATTTACTTTCAAGGGCATGGAAGACTTTGATGGACGCATGCTTTACGCCTATGCGGTGAAGCCCCACAAGAAGCGTCCGGGATTATTTAAAGGCCGCATTTTCATTGATCCTGCAGACGGGTCACTGACCCGCGCTGAGGGAACGCTGGTCAAATCCCCATCTATCTTTGTGAAGAAAATCCGCTTCGTACAGGACTACAACGAGGTCTCCGGGTTCAGTTTGCCAATCCATATTCATTCTGTTGCTGAGACACGCATTGCCGGACGGGCGATTGTCGACGTGGTCCATGCCAATTACCAGGCTCATGCGTTCAGCGACACACAGACTACGGCTGTCGCCCGCTAATTGTCCGCACGAAAATCCTGCAATCTCCTCGTCAACCTTTCAAGATGCTGATTTAAAATAAGTTGAGCACCACGTTCCGGAAGCACCCAAAAAAGGACCCAGCGTGAGCCTGATGTTTCCACATTGGCCTCAAATCTCAGTCATCTCCGTGATCGACATCCTGCTGGTTGCCGTCCTGCTCTACCACTTTTTGAACCTGATCCGCGGAACCAGGGCTGTACCCGTACTGGTTGGCGTTGGCGGACTGGCGCTCGCGTTTTACATCGCTCATATAGTGGAGCTACGCACGGTCGATTGGGTGGTCGGCACGATTCTGCCGTACGCCATCTTTGCGTTGATCGTGGTCTTCCAGAACGAGATTCGACACGCTTTGGCCCGTTTGGGACGAAATCTTACCTTTCGCCGCACCTCAAAAGAAATCGCAGAGGCTTATGACGACATCGTGCTCGCCGCAAATCTGTTCTCTCAAAGCCAGACCGGCGCGTTGATGGTGATAGAACGCGAAATTGGACTTCGCACTTATATCGAAAGCGGCGTGCCGCTCGACGCAACGCTTTCCTACGATCTGCTGGCTACCATCTTTCGTCCAAGCGCGCCGCTACACGACGGAGCTGTGATTATCCAAAAGGAGCGAATCGCGGCTGCGGCATGCTTCCTTCCCTTGTCGATGAACCCAGTACTTTCCACCCAACTTGGTACACGTCACCGGGCCGGGATCGGCATCACCGAAGAAACCGATGCTATTGCAGTAATCGTGTCGGAAGAAACCGGCGGCATCTCTCTGGCCGCTGCAGGTAACATCGAGCGAGAAATTTCGGCTGAATATCTGCGCGAACGTCTGAGCGAATTGCTGCGCCGTTACGTACCCCCTTCCGCCCTTCCGACTCCCATCAACCCGTCTGGCGCTTATGCCCAGAACTCGGGGGCAACCGAATATGAGCGTTCCAGCGAGACACACTATCCAGGAGCCCAATGATGGATTTTCTGCGCAAGTACGTCTTCCATAATCTGGGCTTGAAACTGGTCTCGCTGGCAGTTGCGGTGTTGCTCTGGATGGCAATTGCCCGGCAACCAGTGGCCGAAATCGCGATTAACGTTCCCATTGAGTTTGTGAACGCGCCCAACAATCTGGAGATCAGCAGCGAATCAATCCCGCAGATACAGGTTCGTTTGCGCGGATACGTTGGGGCGCTGCGCGACATGAATGCAGCCCAGGTCCATGCCACCATTGATCTGTCGAATGCGCGCCCCGGTGATCGGACTTACGATCTCCCGCCTTCTCGCATTCATGCTCCCCGCGACGTAACGGTTGAAGAGGTGATCCCAAGCCAGTTTCGAGTCAGCTTTGACAACCGCGGCACTCGCAGCGTCGACGTGGAGCCGCGGGTAATTGGGACAACTGCCCCTGGCTATCGCCTTAAGGATGTAACCGTGGAACCTGCGACAATGACCATTTCAGGGCCCGCACATCGACTCGAAAATCTGCAGTCGGTCAACACCGATCCCGTGGATGCAAGCGGCGTTATCGGACGCGCTACGTTCACCACCCATGCCTTCGTTTCCGATCCGATGTTACATTTGGTCACGCCTTCGACCGTGCGGGTAACCGTCGTAACTTCCAAATAAATCTGCCTTGCCCCGTGATTTTGTAAACTGGTACATCCAACTCTCGCCTTTTGAAAGGACATTGCCCGCGCATGAGAATGTTGTTTGGTACTGATGGCATCCGGGGCGTGGCAGGTGATCCGCCTCTCGATCACAACACGGTGTTCGCTGTTGGGGCAGCCTTCGGCCGCTACTTAAGCCAACGCCACGAGGATCTCGAGGTCATCATCGGCCAGGATACGCGCGAGTCCAGCGCCTGGATTTGCGATTCGATTACTGCCGGTCTGAGGTGGGCTGGTGCCCGCGTCAAACATGCCGGGGTGATGACCACCCCCGGTGTTGCGTTCCTGGCACGTCAGGCGTTCTCGGCAGGAGTCGTCATTTCCGCCTCCCACAATCCTTGGACGGATAACGGGATCAAAATCTTCAGTCACGATGGATACAAGCTTCCCGACGAGTTGGAAGAAGAGCTTGAATCCGACATATTCGATCTGCTGCACGGTCGTGTACCAGCGCTGAAAGAAATTCCGGCGGCCAAGGCCGCGCCAGAATCCGCCATGGCTACTGATGCGCTTCTGCTGCGCCAATATGTCGAGTGGCTTGCGGCAACCGTGGAGGGAACGAGCTTCCGAGGCGTGCGTGTGCTCGTCGATTGCGCAAACGGTGCTGCCACGCCGGTGGCGCACGAAGTGTTTCGCGCCTGCGGCATTCAGGCAGATTTCATCAACGATCAGCCCAATGGACGCAACATCAATGAGAACTGCGGTGCCCTGCATCCGGAGATTGTGGCCAAAGCCGTGGCTGAAAGCGGCGGTAAATACGACCTGGGTGTCACCTTTGATGGTGACGCCGATCGCGCGCTCTTTTCCTGTAAGCAAGGGAAAGTAGTCAATGGTGACGCCGTACTCTTGCTGGCAGGTCGCGACCTGAAAGCACACGGAAAGCTGACGCAAGAAACCGTCGTTGCAACTACCATGTCAAACATGGGCCTGGAAATCGCTCTCAAGAAATCCGGTATTCGTATGTTACGGGCCGGCGTGGGAGACAAATATGTACTCGAGCAAATGCTCAAGACTGGAGCCGTTCTCGGTGGAGAACAATCCGGTCACATCATCTTTCGTGACGGCGATGCGACCACTGGCGATGGCCTGTTGACCGCCTTGCGCGTGCTGCAGGTAATTCAAAACAGTGACAAATCGCTGGCCCACTTGGTTGCAGACCTGAAGGTATTTCCGCAAGTCGTTAAGAATATCCGCGTGCGCGAGAAAAAGGCGTTCGATCAGGTTCCCGAAGTGAGCAATGCTATCAAGAGCGCCGAAGAGCAACTAGCAGGTAATGGCAGAATTGTCGTCCGCTATTCGGGAACTGAGGCGCTGGCGCGCGTGATGGTCGAAGCCGAATCCGAAGCGCAGATGAAAGCACTGACCGACCAGATCGCAGGCGCGATTCAGAAGACGCTGGGAGTGTAGGAACGTTTCACGTTTCGTGTTTCACGTTTCGCGAATAGTGTAGCGGGGGCCCCACCCCCGCCCTCTGTCGGCGTGGGTAGGAAAGTGAAACGTGAAACACTACTTCAAGTGCACCGCCGACTCGCTCCGCTTGAGTCCCGTCGCCCGCTTCTTGAGTTTCGGTATCGCATACTTCGGCTTGACCTCATGACATCCATCTTCACAATACACACCGCCAACCGCCGTGTTCGGTTCCGGCATCGGTGAGTTCACCGCGAACTCGCGGTCTTCATCCAAAACTCGCTCGATATCTTCAATCAGCCGTGCGTTCTCCTGCGCAGTTAGCCACTTCTTCTCGATCAGGTACTTCTCCATGCGGGCAATGCAGTCGCGCCGCTGCCAGTATTCCACCAGTTCGCGCGGGACATATTGCGCAGCATCGTGGATGGCATGCCCTTTCATGCGCATCATCTTCGCTTCGATGTAGGTCGGTCCTTCCCCACGACGCGCGCGTTCGCAGGCCTCGTGCGCGGCGTCGTAGACCTGATTCGCATCGGTCCCATCAACGATCACTCCGGGGATGCCGTAGGCAATCGCCCGTTCAGCCAGATCCTTGCAGAGAAACTGCTCGGAATTCGGCGTTGAGTATGCCCAAATATTGTTTTCGACGAACAACACCAGCCCGAGCTTCTGCACGGCGGCGAAGTTGATTCCTTCGTAGGTCACACCGGTGGATTGGCCACCATCGCCGATGTAGGTTATCACCGCTATGTTGCGACCTTGCAGCCGCGCGCCAAGTGCGACTCCGGTCAGCACCGGAATCAGATCACCGAGAGTCGAGATCGGTGCGACCACATTCTTCTCGCGAATGTCACCAAAGTGCGAAGACGCATCGCGGCCGTGCGTGGGCGAGCCTGCCTTCGCCATGTACTGCATCATGATGTCGCGGGCGGAAAAGCCGCGAACCAGAAGCGATCCCTGGTTGCGTATCATGGGCCCGAGCCATTCGTCCTTGTTCAGCGCATACGCGGAGGCACAAGAGCATGCCTCCTGACCCAGTCCGAAATAGACGCCACCGACAACTTTGCCCTGCTTGTACAGGTTCTCGAGTGCAGTCTCCATGCGCCGGTTCAACAGCATGTACCGATAGATCGCGAGGGATTGTACTTTGTCGAGGTACTTCGATTCGCGCAACCGCGGTGCAGGCGCGCTCAACTCGCCATGCACGACATAGCGCGTCTGCTCGTCCTCATGAATCTGCTCGATGTGAAACTCAGGATGCTCAAGGCGGTAGTCAGCGATGGTGTACGTTCGCAGGCTGCGGTCGCGCTGACCGTTGCTCGATCCTGAATTGCTGGCTCGCTTCTTGGCTGAGCGTTCCGGACGAGGAGAGTTCCCGTTCTTCTTCGGGGCCATGGCGGGGAGATTCTAACTCTTATTCACCACAGAGGCACAGAGAAGGGATAGGTGATCTGGTAATCGGTGATACAAAATTGAAAAGCACGAGATGAAGGCGTTGTTTTCAAAATACTCATTACAAATTAACTGTTACATATTTCCTCTCTGTCCCCGTGGTGAAAGAGCCTGAAGAACCTTATGCTAATCGTGAGTCGCTGCCGTGAATCCGACGAAGTTCCTCTGGCTGTTTCATTGGCACACCGATAATACGCCCAAGCAGCGCATCGAGCGTATCTACCCACAGAATCTGCCGGTCAAAGACGCGCCCGAAGTTGCGCGTGATCGCCTGTGCCACATCATCAAGCGAAACGTCTTTCTCGAGTTCCTGCGCAATCGAAGTCACCGGCTTATTCTCGATCCCGCAGGGCACAATCAGGTTGAAGTAGCTCAGGTCGGTATTCACGTTCAGAGCGAATCCATGCGAAGTCACCGAGCGCGAAATGTGTACGCCTATGGCTGCGATCTTCGCCTCTGGTTTTGATGCCCAGTCAGTCCAGACACCGGTCAGACCGGGAATGCGCTTTGTCGGAATTGTAAAGTCGAGGCATGTGCGAATCAGCACTTCTTCAATCCGGCGTACGTAGTCAACTGCACCAAGATACTTCAGCGTCGAAGTGCCCGCCTTATTCGGAAATCCGTGCAGGTCGAAGATGGGGTACCCGACCAGTTGTCCCGGGCCATGAAATGTAACGTCTCCGCCGCGATCGGTTTCGAACAGTTCCACACCTCGACGATTCAGCTCGTCATTCGAAAAAAGGATATTGGCCGTCTTCGCGTTGCGGCCCAGCGTGATCACCGGCGAATGTTGGAGAAGTAAAAGGACATCGCCGATCTTGCCTTCTTTACGCAATTCGAGAAGCTGCTGTTGCGCGCGCAACCCGCTTGCGTAATCGACGGTGCCGAGTTGTACGACAGAGATCATCTTCGCCGCAGATAACGCCGATCAGCGCAGATTCCCAAACCCTGATTTCATCAGTGTTTATCTGCGTTCATCGGCGGCCGACTTACATGTCAATTGCCAGTCCGTACACGCTTTCAAACGCGTCGCGCATGCCTTCCGACAGCGTCGGATGCGAATGGATCGTATACATCAGATCCTCGACCGTCGCCTCCAACTCCATCGCGGCCACCGACTCGGCAATCAGCTCCGTTGCATTTGGGCCGATGATGTGCACGCCGAGAATCTCGCCGTACTTCGCGTCGGAAACCACTTTGATGAAGCCTTCGTGCGCTCCCACGATCGACGCACGCGAATTAGCCGTGAAAGGGAACTTTCCAACTTTAATATCAAGGCCCTTCTCGCGGGCTTTTGCTTCTGTCAGTCCTACGCTGCCAATCTCCGGATGGCAATACGTGCAGTTCGGAATCCTCAACGGGTTTAGCGGTTTCGCCGGCTTTCCAGCGATCTTCGCCACCGCGACCATTCCTTCCATCGAGCCCGAGTGTGCCAGTTGCGGATAGCCAAACACGATGTCCCCGATCGCGTAGATGTTCGGCTCGTCGGTCTGCAGCCACTCGTTCACCAGGATGAATCCGCGCTCCGTCTGGATTTTTGTCTTCTCCAGCCCAAGATTCTCCGTTCGCGGACGCCGCCCAATCGCGATCAGAACTTTGTCGGCCTCGAGCCGCTGCGACTTGCCATCAACCTCAACGTCAACCGCCACACCGGTCTTCGTCTTCTCGACTTTCGTCACGGCGGCACTGGTAAGTACCTCGATCCCGCGCTTGCGATAGTTGCGCGCCAGTTCCTTCGAAACTTCTTCATCTTCTACCGGCACGATGCGCGGCAGCATTTCGACGACGGTCACCTTCGTGCCAAACGAGTTGTAGATCGAAGCGAATTCCACACCCACGGCGCCCGATCCCACCACGATCAGCGACTTCGGAATCTCCTTGATGCCCAATATTTCGATGTTGGTCAGAATGCGGTCGTCCGGCTTGAGGCCCGAGATCATACGCGCTTCCGACCCGCTCGCCAGCAGCACGTTCTTCGCCTGCACCTGCGACTTCGTTCCGTTGTTCTCTATCTCGACGGTGACCACGCCATTCTTCGCCGGACCGGTCAGTTTGCCGTAGCCGCGAATCACCTCCACCTTGTTCTTGCGCATGAGGAAGTCGAGACCCTTGGTGTGCTTGGTGACGATCTTGTCTTTTCGATCCTGGATCTTAGGCCAGTTCAGCTTCGGCGTCCCCAGTCCCACGATCCCGAATTCGGCGGCATCTTTCAAGTGATCGTAAATCTCGGCATTGAACAGCAGCGCTTTCGTCGGAATGCAGCCCACGTGCAGGCAGGTTCCGCCCAGCACGCTATCTTTTTCAATGAGCGCGGTCTTCAGGCCAAACTGCCCGGCGCGAATTGCCGCGGTATATCCAGCCGGACCACTGCCGACGATTGCCACATCGTAGATCTTGTCTGCCAAATGGTTCTCCCTACAGATTCAGTTGGAGGAGGTACTCAAAACAGAAGATTCTACGACACGCCAAAAGGATTCGCGAACGCCCGCGTCGCAAAACTCCGAACTGCGCGTGATGGCCTTCTGTCTACTCGGACAGCTTTAGCCCAAGAAGATCTCGATAGAAGGCGGTAGCACCACCGAGATCATCGAAATACAGCTCGAACCCGACGACACGAGCTTGTTTCCCATCTCCGCCCTCGTCGTATTTATCCCAGCAGTTTGCTTGCATCCTTCGCGAAGTACGTCAGGATGATGCTTGCCCCGGCGCGACGGATCGACGTCAACGACTCCATCATCACGCGATCGCGATCGATCCAGCCATTGCGTCCGGCGGCCTCGATCATCGCGTACTCGCCCGAAACCTGGTAAGCCGAAATCGGCACTTCGAAGCGCTCGTACGCGGCGCGAATCACGTCGAGATATGGCAGCGCGGGCTTCACCATGATCATGTCCGCGCCTTCTTCTAGATCGAGTTCGATCTCGTGCATCGCCTCGCGAAAGTTCGCCGGATCCATCTGGTACGAACGCCGGTCGCCAAATTGCGGCGCCGAATCCGCGGCCTCGCGAAACGGACCGTAGTAGCCCGAGGCATACTTGGCCGCGTACGACAGGATCGGGATGTTCTCGAACCCGGCAATATCGAGCGCCTCGCGAATCGCATTCACGCGGCCATCCATCATGTCCGACGGCGCAATGATGTCCATGCCCGCGCGCGCCTGCGAAACCGCAGTCTTCGCCAAAATCTCGAGCGAGGCGTCGTTCACGATCTCGTATTCTTCGGCGACAGCCTTCTTCATCACTGCGGTTGCTGCATCCCGCGTGGTCACCACAACCCGCTTCCCCCACTCAGGCTTCTCGACCTTTTTCACGATCCCGCAATGGCCGTGCGACATGTACTCGCACAAGCAGACATCGCCGATCACGATCAGGTCGCGCGCTTCGCGCTTGATCGCTCGCGTCGCCTTCTGCACGATGCCATCGTCGGCCCACGCGCCGGTCGCAACTTCATCTTTCGACTCCGGCAGTCCAAAGAGAATCACCGCCGGAATACCCAGCGACTTCACTTCGCGAGCTTCCTTCACTGCCTCGTCGACCGAGAGATTGAAAACGCCGGGCATGGAGCGCACTTCCTTGTGCACGCCCTCGCCGGGGCAGACAAACATCGGGTACACGAAGTTGTCGGGTGAAAGGCGCGTTTCACGGACCATGCTGCGAATGGCGTCGGTGCGGCGCAGCCGCCGCATGCGGGTGACTGGGAAGTTCATGGTCCCTCAATTCTAAATCCGCCAGTCCAGCCCTGGCCCGATTTGCGTGTACATGAGGGCCGTGACGGCGATCACAGCGTGTTTTTCACCACGGAGACACAGAAAGGTAGGTAATCGGGTAATTGGTAATAGGTAATTGAAAGGCGTCCCGGCGATGAGCTTGGTTACCTATTACCTATCACCAATTACCTATCCGAACTTGCTACGATAGAGCCGATGCCTCCTCTGCTCCATACCAGCGCCCAAGTGCTGGAATTTAGTGCCTTGCGTGACCTGGTTCGCGGCTATGCCTGGTCCCCGCTGGGACACGCGCGAGTGTCCGCGCTCGAGCCGGTTTCCGATCTTGACTGGATCGAAAACCAGCAGCAGATGGCGGCTGAGATCCGCGAGTTCCTGCGCGCTGGAGGCCGTTTCGATTTCGCCGGGTTGCTCGACCCACGCCAGGAACTTGCGAAGGCGCGCATCGAAGGGGCAGCGCTTGATCCCGCGCAGATTCGCGAAATCCTGCTGGTGGCCGATCGGGCCGACGAGTGGAGCGCGATCCTGCGCAATCCGCCAAATGCGATGCGGGCTCCAGCAGATCCCAGGTTAGCCCAAAAGCAGGGCGAACCTGGGCCACCAGAAGCTTCGGCGTGGCCGGCGATCATGCGGCTATGTTCGGGGCTGGCGGAGTTTACGGATCTGCTGCGCGCCTTTCGCAACAGGATCAATCCCGACGGCACGCTCGACGATCATGCCTCGCCCGAGTTGGCACGCATCCGCCGCGAGATCGAAAAGCAGCGCCGCACCATTCGCGAATCGCTGAACCGCTATCTTCGCAACCTCTCAGAAGGCGGCACGCTGCAGGAAGAACTGGTCACGATTCGCGGCGAACGTTTCGTGATTCCCGTAAAAGTGGAACAGAAACGGCGCGTGCAGGGGGTGGTGCACGGCGTCAGCTCCAGCGGGCAGACAGTTTTTGTCGAGCCGCTAGAGACCATCGAGCAGAACAACGAACTGGTTCGCCTGCTCGAAGACGAACTCGCGGAAGTCCATCGCATTCTGCTGGAGATGACGCGTAAGCTCGGAGAACACGCCGCCGATATTGCGCAGGCAACCGAAATTCTCGGCGAACTGGAATTGCAGTTTGCCAAAGCGCGCTTCGCGAACGATTACAACTGCGTGCAAGCGAAGTTCCTCACTGCCCCACTCAAGCCAACAGAAGGCTTGAATGGGCCACCCCAACCGGCTCTACTTCTCTTCAAAGCTCGACACCCGCTGCTCGAGCGCAATCTCAAAGCAAAGCGTGCAGACGTCGTGCCGATCAGCGTTGAGCTCACCTGCGAACAACGCCAACTCGTGATTACGGGTCCGAACACCGGCGGCAAGACGGTTTCGCTCAAGACTATTGGCCTGCTCGCGCTGATGGCGCAGTCCGGTATCCCAATTCCCGCCGATCGCGCCGAACTCCCGGTATTCGACGCCGTGCTGGCCGACATCGGCGACTACCAGTCGATCGAGCAGAACCTCTCGACGTTTTCGGCACACGTCACCAACATCCATTTCATCTCGCGCACTGCCACTCGCGATTCTCTCGTCTTGCTCGACGAACTCGGATCAGCCACGGACCCCGAAGGAGGCGCCGCGCTGGCTGTCGCAATCGCGGACCACTTCCGGCGCGTGGGCGCAATTTCGGTGATTTCGACGCACCATACCTCGCTGAAGGTCTACGGTGCAAACACGCCCAGCGTGTTAAACGCAGCCGTCGGCTTTGACGAGCACACGCTTCAACCAACTTACGAATTGCGCGTTGGCATTCCCGGCGCCTCGGCGGGCATCAACATCGCGCAGCGCCTCGGGCTGAATCCGTCGATCATTGAAGCCGCCTGCACCCGCGTCGGCACCCAGACGCAGGACATTTCCAAGTTTCTCGACCGCCTGCATTCGGAATTGGGAGAAGTTGAAAACGAGCGCGCCGACCTGAAGCGCAAAGAACAGGATGTCGCACGCGAACGCGGCCGCCTGGCTGCCGAAGGCATGAAAGAGCAGCGGGCGAAGCTCAAGGAGATGGAACAGAAGCTCGAAGGCCTGATTCACGACCTCGAGTATCGGGTGCGCGAAACCGTGAACGCAGTTCAGGATCGTGCCGCCGCTACCAAGCTTTCGAAAGACGCCGAGCGGCGCGTGGCAAAAATGCGCCGCGAATTCCGCGAGCAGTTCGATAACACCATCGTGGCGCACACGACGGGCGCCGACCGCAACGATCCCAATGCCCGTCCCGATCTTGTACAGCACGTCTCCGAGGGCGACACCATCAAGCTGCGTTCGGTGAACCGCACGGCAGTGGTTCGCCGCAAGATCAACGAAGATCTGTTCGAAGTCGAGGCCGGCGTGATCAAGATGCGCATCCCGCGCGCTGACATTGCACAGGTCGTTGCGCATGCCAGCGATAATCCGGTTGCTGCTGCCCGCGCCCGTGGCATTAATGTGCAACTGCGTAGTGACGATCTGAGTGCCCCTACGGAACTCAATGTCATCGGTCAGAACGTGGACGACGCCACCCGCGAAGTCGAGAAGTTTGTCGATCGAGCGTTCCTCGCGGGGATGCCGCGCGTACGCATCGTGCATGGCAGCGGCATGGGGATACTCCGCAAAGCTCTCCGTTCCTTTCTGCAAAAACATCCGCACGTTGCAAATGTGAGCGAGCCGCCCCAGAACGAAGGGGGTGGCGGGGCGACAGTTGTGGATCTACGGATTTAGTTTCACTCTAGAGGCACCGAGTCCACAGGCGATTTCTGACCTGTTTCTCCATACCTCCGTGTCTCCGTGTGATCTGGTTTTGCTATTGATCGGCGCGTTTGTGCACAGCTTTCGCACAGGTCATGCTTAAATCGTAATTTCCCTCGCTGGCGCAAGCGCCTCCCCTGCGGCAAACTAGATCGTTCATGCCTAGCGCTCTCGATTTCAAAGACCAGCTCAAGCAGCAGGCCGACATCGTCCGCATCATCGGCGAATACGTGAAGCTGCGAAAATCCGGCGCGCAAAATTTTCAGGGACTGTGCCCCTTCCACAAGGAAAAGACGCCGTCATTCTCAGTGCACGCCACTCGCGGTTACTACCACTGCTTCGGCTGCGGCGAGTCGGGCGACGTCTACAAGTTTCTGCAAAAGATCGAGGGCATCAGCTTCGGTGAAGCCGTGCGTGAGCTGGCACAAAAGCTCGGTGTCCCCATGCCGAAGATGCAGTTCGACTCGCCTGCCGAGCAGCGCGAAGCCGCTCTCCGCATGAAGCTGCTCGATATACACGAGCGCGCATGCTCGTGGTTCCAGGAGCAATTGCGCAAGCCGGAAGCAGCGCATGCGCGCGAGTATCTCGCCGGACGCGGTCTGAATGCGGAGATGATCGCGAAATTCCGCATCGGCTACGCGCCCGAGTCGGGGTTCCTGCTGCGCGATCGTCTCCGAGGGGAATTCGATGACGAGTTGCTGAAAGCGAGTGGGTTGTTTTCTTGGAAGGAGGCAGGCGAGGCCGGCGCTGAGCACAGTCGAAGTGGCGGCCGCGCCACCGTGCAGGTCCCACCCACGGCAAAAGAAGGCCTGAATGTGCCACCCACTTACTACTCTAAGTTTCGCGACCGCATTATGTTCCCGATCTGCAATGAGGCCGGGCGCGTGATCGCATTCACCGGACGTACGCTCGCGGCCGACGAAAAATCAGGACCTAAGTATCTAAACTCCCCCGAAACGTCGATCTATTCGAAGTCGCGCGTGCTTTTCAACCTGAATCACGCCAAGGAGCCGATTCGCAAACTGGAATACGCCATCCTGGTCGAAGGACAGATGGACTGCATTTCCGTTTACGCCGCTGGCTTTCACAACGTAATCGCCTCGTCCGGCACCGCGTTTACCGATGCACAAGCGCGTCTGGTCGGACGTTTCAGCCACCGTATCGTCGTGAACTTTGATCCCGACACGGCCGGTGCCGCCGCCGCGGAGCGTTCCCTTGCGCTGCTGGTCGAAGAAGACTTCGAGATCAAAGTTCTGACACTGGAGTCCGGCTTCGACCCTGACCTGTTCATTCGCAAGAAGGGCGCGAATGCCTACGCCGCGGCGCTGAAAGCAGCTCCGCGCTACTTCGACTACCTCATCGACCGCGCTCGCTCCAAGTTCCCCGTCCGAACGCCCGAAGGAAAAGTCAAGGCGCTGAACTACCTGCTGCCCCACATCCAGCGCGTTCCCAGCCGAATTGCCCGCATGGAACTGGCTGGTGAAATCTCGCAGAAGATTGGCATCGATTCTGCCGTTCTCGCGCAGGAGCTCAAAAGCGCCGCAACTTCGCGCACCTCTCATTCTGTCAAGCAACTGACCTCCGTCCAGGTCACCGACTCCGAACGTATCCTCGTCCGCGCATTGGCTACTCAAAGCGAACTTCACGGCGGACACACCTCCACTCGCGAAGGAGCTGATGAAGAGTTCGATCCTGCCCTCCAGGCACGATTTGTGTTGGAACAGGAACCGCTCCACCAGGGACTCACCGCCGAGTCGCTACTCAGTGCCATGCTTGCCGCGCCTGACACCGACCCGACCAGCCTCGATCTATCAGAAGCCGATCGTCGCCTGCTTTCCCAATGCCTGCTCCACGAAGACGAGGAACTTACCCCCGAGTTGTTGGAAGGCGCCATCCTCTCCCTGCGCCGCCGTAGCCTCGAACGTCGCCAGCGCCAGATTCGCGCCGAGATTCTTGAAGCCGAGCGCCGAAACGACTCTGCTACGCTTTCCCACCTGTTGCGCGAAAAGATTGAAGTAGATCGGGCCTTGAACCAGTCGCATCCATCCTGAATAAGATGACATTAATCCACGCCGTTTCCATTCTGGTAAGTCATGGATTCTCAGGGACTTTTGGTGAAAATTCAGTTCACATTTCTTCCCTTAACCAGAAACCAAAGCCCTTCCAGGGCCATCTATATGAGGGCGGCGCACAACTTCGGAGAAAAAACAAGTCTGAAACGTGAATTGTGGGTTACTAGCAGAGTGTCTGTATGCTAAAATTCGAAGGTTTCCGCCCACGAAGTTCCTGACAAGTCCCACAGAATCAATGTTCGGGAAGACAAACTTCTCCGAACGGGCGCCGCAAGGGGTATTCCGCTTTGGCGATTGACGATAAGTACGATATCAAACAGCTCATCGACGCAGGGAAAGAAAAGGGGTATCTGACCTACAACGAGGTCAACGACCTGATCCCAAATGATATTCACTCTCCCGACGACCTCGATGATCTCTTAACCACCATTGGCACCCAGGGAATCGATCTCCTCGAAGGGTCCAAGCTGCCTTCTACGGCACTGGACAAGCGCTTTGAAGGCGAACTCGAAGGAGAAGAAGGTGAAGAGGTCGAACTCGATCTCACGCCGGGTGCACTCGAAAAAACGAATGATCCCGTTCGCATGTACCTGCGCGAAATGGGAACGGTCCCACTTCTTACCCGCGAAGGCGAAGTTGAAATCGCAAAGCGCATTGAGCGCGGACAACTGAAGGTCCTGAAGGCGATCTCGCGTTCCGCCATCGTAATTCGCGAAATTGTCGGCCTCGGTGAAGACCTGAAAAAAGGTGTTCGCTCGATCAAGGAAGTCGTCACCTTCGATGAAGAAGAAATCACCGAAGAAGTGTTGATGAACCGGTTAAAAGATTTCACCGGCAAGATCGACGAGATCGGAAAACATTACAAGAAAGCGGCTGGACTCACCGAAAAATTGCAAGCTCTGCCTGCTCCCAAGCGCAAGACGCCAGCAGGCCGCAAGGCACGCTGGGCGCTTGGGCGTGAACTGGTAAAGCTGTCGCGTGGCATTCGGAAGCTCGGCTTCACCAATAACGAACGCAAGCGACTCATCGACCGCGTAAACAAAACGGTTGACACCCTGCGCGCTCTCGAGCGCCAGGTGGAATCGATCGAGCGGCGTGTCGAGCTTACCCGCAACGAGGATCAGAAGAAGGATCTTCGCAAGCAGGCTCGCCAGATTCGTGCCGACATGGAGCACCTGGAAGTCGAAGCCGGGGCAGCATTCCCCGAGCTGAAGCGCACGCAGCGCGACATCATCCAGGGCGACATGGACGCCGAGCAGGCGAAGCGCGAGCTCATCGAAGCCAACCTGCGACTGGTTGTTTCGATTGCGAAGAAATACACCAATCGCGGACTCCAGTTCCTCGACCTGATTCAGGAAGGCAATATTGGCCTGATGAAAGCCGTGGACAAGTTCGAGTATCGCCGTGGCTACAAGTTCTCCACGTACGCAACATGGTGGATCCGCCAGGCAATTACGCGCGCGATTGCCGACCAGGCCCGCACCATCCGTATTCCCGTGCACATGATCGAAACGATCAACAAGCTGATCCGCACTTCGCGCCAGCTGGTGCAGGAACTCGGACGCGAACCTACGTCGGAAGAAATCGCAAAGCGAATGGATATTCCCGTCGCGAAGGTCCGCAAAGTCCTGAAGATCGCGCAGGAACCCATCTCGCTGGAAACTCCGATTGGCGAAGAAGAAGATTCGCACCTCGGCGACTTCATCGAAGACCGCGCTGTGGTCTCGCCGGCCGAAGCCGTGATCAACGTGAACCTGAAAGAGCAAACTGCTCAGGTTCTACGCACGCTGACGCCGCGCGAAGAGAAAGTCATCAAGATGCGCTTCGGATTGGAAGATGGCTCTGAGCACACGCTCGAAGAAGTCGGACAGTCCTTCGCGGTCACACGCGAACGGATCCGCCAGATCGAAGCGAAAGCGTTGCGCAAGCTGCGTCATCCGTCGCGTTCGCGCAAGCTGCGCGCGTTCTTGGACGGTGTCCGCGACTAAATTGTGGGGCGGATATTCCTGTCTGCCCGGTTTTCAAGCCCGGTCCTGTGGCCGGGCTTTTTCATTTGTCGGGATTGTGCGGAGACGCGAGACCGCGCCTGCGCTCTCGAGCGTAGCGAGGATTGCTTGTGTGGCGCGGAAATTCTTGTCCGCGCTACGCCACAAATAAAACAGCGGTGCCCGGCCTTCCGAACACCGCTGTCTCATGTGCTCCTAAGACTTACTTCTTCTTCGCGGATTTACTCTTGCCGTAGCTGGTTTCTACCGTCGCTCCCATGCTTGCCAGCATCTGCTTGGCGGGATCCGCAAACTGGCCGGTAGGAGCAAGCTCCAGGTACTTGTTGAAGGCTTCCTCCGTTCCGGGAGGCGCTTCCATCTTGTTGCCTTTTAGTGTCGCCTTGCCCATCAGGTTTACGCCCTTCCAGTAGTAAGCGTCGGCCTTGGTCGGATCGGCGGCAATGACCTTGTCGAAGGTCGCTATCGCTTGATCCACTTTGCCTGTATTCGTCAATACTGCACCCTCGTTGAACTCATACGTCGCAGACTTGGTCGGATCGGCGGTCGCAGCCTGCTGGTAGCTCTGGATCGCGTCGTCAGGAAGTCCGGCCTTCAACTGAGCGTCGGCAAGATTGTTGTAGTAGGCGCCCAGCAACTCCGGCTTCACCGGCGGATTCTCCGCCTTAGCCATATCCAGGGCCTTCTTGTAGTTGTCAATAGCCTGCATCAACTCGGGCTTAGCAGCGGCTTTGTCAGGATTATTGGCCGCTTGCAGTCTCTGATAGTCCGCCAGCTTGAAGAACAGCAGGTGATGCGTAGTGTCGCCCTGCGTCGCCTGTGTCATGATCTCCACTGCCTTCGCATAGTCTTTGGCATCGGCAGCAGTCTTCGCTTCGGCAAGGCTCTGATTCAGACCTTTGATCTTTGCGTTTTCCTTCTGCGCCTCTTCAATCTTCTTGCGCTCTTCTTCAGTGGGAACGTTGCCGCCTCTAGCCTTCTCCTTCTGCAAATCAAACTCGATGTTGTTTTCGATTGTCGATTTCAGAGGAACATTGTTGAAGGTGAGAACCGTCAAGTTGCCGTTCATCAACGAGAACGTGTACGTTCCGCAAACAACGCCCAGCGAGAAGTAATCGCCATTCTTGTTGGTCTTGAAATCGTAGGTGCGCCCACTCTCCTTGCTTTGGATATGGACAACCGCATTCGGCATCGGTTTGCCGTTCTCGTCCTTCACCGTGCCTTTAACGGTACAGACTTCCGTTGCCCATCCTGCGGGCACGAAAATCACTATCGCCGCCAACGTCAGTAACATCGACGTAAATCTCTTCATTTCAGCCCTCCGGCTAATCTCCCTGCCAATATGATTGCAGAAAAACAGTGCTGATCTGCCGGGAATCAGGCGGGGCGTAACGCCGATACCTTCGTCTCCACGTATGGTATCGGGTCGTGTGCGCCAGCTGATTCGAAAGCACGCAGCCGCAGCACGCAACTGTCACAGACGCCACAGGCGCGGTCCTCGCGGCTGTAGCATGACCACGTTAAATCGAAGGGAGCGCCCAGTTCAAGGCCGAGCGTCACAATCTCCCATTTGCGCAGACCGATCAAGGGCGTAATCACTTCAATCGTTCCTTCCTTCGTCCCCGCCTTAATTGCTTCGTTGTACGCCCTGTAAAACGCAGGACGGCAATCCGGATATCCGGAGCTGTCCTGCTCAACCGCTCCAATCAGAATCTTCTCCGCCCCGAGCACCTCTGCCCAACTGACGGCCGCCGCGAGGAAATGCGCATTGCGAAACGGCACGTACGTGACCGGAATCTGTGCTTCGTGTCCGTTCGGGTCTATCCCGGCAAACTCCGGCGGCGCCTCCGGCACCGCAATCGCGTCATCAGTGAGAGCTGACCCGCCGATTGCCGCAAAAATCGGATTACGAACCACCAGTCGATCCCTCAAGCCAAGGCGGTCGCAGATGGCCTGAAACGAGCGCTGCTCCCGCCCCTCGGTGCGCTGGCCATAACTGATGTGTAGGGCCGCCGCGTCATAGTCACGGGCTGCAATTGCTGCACAAACGCAGGAATCCATGCCTCCACTGAGGAGAACGACAGCGCGCTGGCGTTGGGCATTCATGATCGCTTATTGCTGCTTGGGATGACTTGGAAGGCCCGAAACGCTGCTTCGGGGCTGGCCAACAGACTATTTTAAGCCGCTCAGTCCGTGAATTGCGAATTCCACATGCCCCACACTATCCGATCAGGCACTGCTTCAAGCTCTCGTTCAAGAGTTGCTACAATAAAAACAGCGAATATCTCAGAAAGAAGCAAATGTTTGAAGTCAGTGTAGAAGAAAGTTTTGCCGCCGGACACGCGCTGCGCGGGTATCGCGGGAAGTGTGAAAATCCGCATGGACACAATTACAAGGTCCGCATCACCCTGCATGGTGAGCAACTGGATAACATCGGCCTGCTGTTCGATTTCAAGGATCTGAAATCCGCCATGAACCAGGTAATCGACCGCCTCGATCACCAGTATCTGAACGATATCGAGCCATTCAAAGTCCTGAATCCTTCGGCCGAGAACATGGCGAAGTATTTCTACGACGAATGCAATACGTTCCTTCTCGGGAAGACAAACGGGCGGGTGCGCGTAAAGCTCGTGAAAATCTGGGAAACGGACACGACCACCGCTACCTATTTTGAGTAGGCCCCTGCTCTCATGCTGTCCATCATCGAAATCTACCGGTCCATTCAGGGCGAATCGTCGTTCTCGGGCATGCCCTGCACGTTCGTCCGTTTAGCCGGATGCAATCTGCGCTGCAGTTGGTGCGACAGTGAATACACGTTTTCTGGTGGCAAGAAAATGTCGCCTGAAGAAGTCGCGGCAGACGTACAACGGCTTTCCCCGCGCGGACTGGTGGAGATCACTGGCGGGGAGCCGCTGCTGCAAGAACGCGCTCTGCTGCCCCTTGTCGAGTACCTTCTCGCAAACGGATACCAGGTCCTTCTCGAAACCAGTGGCGAGCGTTCGCTCGATCTCGTCCCCAGGCGTGTCCATAAGATTGTCGACGTCAAGTGTCCACAATCGGGTGAAGGAGGAACGTTTCGACTCGAAAACCTGCATACCCTGACGGCTAACGACGAGATCAAATTTGTGATTGCCGGGCGCGAGGATTACGAATTCGCGCGGAGCTTCACCCGTAATCACCGGCTCGACGAGAAAGCTGGGTCCATCATCTTTTCGCCGGCCTTCCGGAAAGAGGCGACCGGCAGCCGCGATGCTTCACACTGCCTCGTGGACCCCCGCGAACTGGCTGAGTGGATTGTTGCCGATGGCCTTAACGTCCGCCTTGGCTTACAGATACATAAGTTCATCTGGGATCCAGCGACAAAAGGCGTTTAGCGAATCAGAAGAATGCCTGCACATCCGAGAGCTTGGTCGTCCTGCGATAGGGCGGCAGGCTCGCCAGGAAAATCTTGCCGTACTGCTTTTTCAAGATGCGATTATCAAGCAAGGCTAACACTCCGCGATCGTTCAGCGAGCGAATCAGCCGGCCAAAACCTTGCTTTAGCGTGATGACCGCCGCTGGAACCTGGTAGTCGAAAAACGCGTTCCGGCCCTCGGCACTGATCGCCTGGATGCGGGCGGCAACCACCGGATCATTGGGCACCGCGAACGGCAGGCGATCGATAATGACGCAGCTCAACTGCTCGCCCTGAACGTCCACTCCCTGCCAAAAGGATGCTGTTGCGAACAGCACCGCATTCGGTGTCATTCGAAACTCCTCCAGCAGAGCCGATTTCGGCGCGGTGCCCTGCAGTAACATCGGATATTGCAGTTCGCCCAATAAGCGATCGTGGACCTCTCGCATCAAGGCAAAGCTGGTGAAAAGGCAGAAGGCGCGCCCTTCACTGATCTCCAGCAGCTCTCGGATGCGGTTCGCAGCCTTTGCAGCAAATTGGGGTGCCGTCGGTTCTGGCAGTTCCGGGGGCACATATAGCAGCGCCTGATTTTCGTAGTCGAAGTGCGACGGCACGATCAATTCGCGCGTGCTATCCAGTCCCAGCCGACCGCGAATATATTCGAATCCGCCACCTACCGCGAGTGTCGCCGAGGTGAGGATCGCTGTGTCGAGTTTCGAAAACAACACCTGCTGCAGAATGGCGGAGACATCAATCGGCGTGGCCTGGAGGAAAACATGCTCGGCTCCGCGCAGGCGCTCGCGGTTCCGCTGCCGGCCACCCCGCCGCTCGATCCAGAACACCGTGTTGTGATCGTCGGATTCCATGAGGAACGAAAGCTGAACCCTCAGCTCGTGCGCACGCCGTTGCAGGTTGTTCACTTCTTCCGGCTTGGGACTGAGTGCATTCAGCTCCGAACCTACGCGCCCGATCGCATTCATCACGCCGTCATACTCGCTGCCGTGCTCTTCCAGGAATTCCTGCCGGCGCGCGAAGGGGAATCGCGACTCGCCTTCCGGCAGCAACGCAAAGAAGAACTGCGACCGCTCGCGAAGGCTCTTCAGCGCAGACGTGATCTGAGCTGACAACATTTTCTCGCGCTGGAACATTTGCTCGATGTCACGTGCCAGGTCCTCGATCTTCGCGGTGCTCACAGAAACGCCGAAGTAGCTGGAAGCCACTTCTTCCAATTCGTGGGCTTCGTCGAAGATGACTGCGGCGCAATCAGGAAGGATGCCAACATCCGGCGCATCTTCCGCCTGCTGTTTGATCGCAAGGTCAGCGAAAAATAAATGATGGTTGACGATGATGATGTCGCTCTCGGTGGCGCGACGTCGCATCTCGGTTATGAAGCAGCGGTCGTATTGCGGACATTTCTGCCCTGTGCAGCTTTCGGCGCGAGCGTCCAGCTTCGACCACAGCTCGCTGGTTTCGGGCAGGACTTTGAGTTCGGCGCGATCCCCAGTCTGCGTCTCTTTTTCCCAATCCGCTATCGCCCGATACTGATTGATCTCATCGAGCCCATTGAGAACCGGCTGATCCGTGAGGTCATAAAGTTTCTTGCGGCAGAGATAGTTATTGCGGCCCTTCATGTAACAGACACGCAACGGGGCATCGATCCCAGATCTGCCAGAGGGAGATGAATCTGGGGCAGGATCCTTTGCCGCTTCAGGGGAGAACAGCCTTTGCAGGAACGGAATGTCTTTGTAGAAGAGCTGCTCCTGCAGATTCTTCGTGCCTGTCGAAATGATCACCCGTTTGCCACTGCGGATCACAGGCGCAAGGTATGCAAGCGTTTTCCCTGTACCGGTCCCGGCCTCCACGACCAAGTGCCGCTTGTCTTCCAGCGCGCCTTCAACGGCCTGCGCCATCTCCAGCTGTCCGCGCCTGAATTCGTACGACGGATGCGCCTGAGCGAGAATGCCCCCAGGAGCGAAAAAGCGATGCAGAGTGAACGAGACGGCGGGTTGGGAAGTCGAGGGCAAGGGACCAGAACCGCTATCTATAATAGCGTTACTCACTGCTCAGGTCGCCGAGGGCGCTGAGGATTCTCGGCTGCTCTGTTGCTCGGTTCTTTCTGCGGTGAAAAACTGTCGTGGCTGAAACTGCAAATCCCGCGAAGCTTCCCACGCTCGTGATTGTCGGCCGTCCCAACGTTGGCAAATCCACGCTTTTCAATCGCCTGGTTGGAAGACGTCGCGCGATTGTCGGGGACGAGCCGGGAATCACACGGGACCGCCTCTACGGGTTCGCGCATTGGCTCACCCGCAATTTCCGCGTCATTGATACTGGCGGCATCATTCCGAATGACAAAGAGTTGATCCCGTCCGAGATCTACCGGCAGGCTAAAGTGGGCCTGGAAGAAGCCGACGCAGTCGTTATGGTAGTCGATGGGCGAACCGAACTCGCCGCTCCTGACATGGAACTGGCGCGCCTGCTTTTGCGAAGTGGCACGCCGCTGTTTCTCGCCGTCAATAAGATCGACACACCCAAGCTCGAAGCTGAGGCGGAGAACTTCAGGCGCCTCGGCATCAAGAACCTGTTCCCAATTTCCGCGGAACATGGGAACGGCGTCGCTGAACTCCTCGACGCCGCACTCGCGGTTATGCCGCAAGGAACAGACGCAACTCTCTCCGGCGCGGCAGGTCTGGGTGGCCCACCCTACTCTCCTCCCTTGGCGGAAGGCCGGGAATCCGATTATCGAGAGGAAGAGGAAGCGCAGGCACTTGAAAAAGAGTCCACCCGTGAAACCAAAATTGCAATCATCGGTCGTCCTAATGTCGGCAAGTCTACTCTGCTGAATGCGCTCACCGGCACTGCTCGCGCCATCGTTTCGCCCATCCCGGGCACGACGCGCGATGCCGTCGACGAAGTCGTCGAGCACCATGGCAAGACTTTTCGCTTCATCGATACTGCTGGTATCCGCCGCAAGGGCCGCACTGAACTGATGGCCGAAAAGCTGTCAGTCATAATGGCGCGCAAGCATCTGGAGGCAGCCGACGTCAGTCTGCTCGTCATCGACGCAACTGAAGGCGCCACCGCGCTCGATGCCAACATTGGTGGCTACGCACACGAGAGTGGCCGGTCCGTAATCATCGTCGTCAACAAATGGGATTTGGTCGTCGAGCGCGCGAAGCAACTTAAATCCGAGGGCGCCAAGAAAGCGAAATCAGAGGTGCCGCGACGGGCAAAAGTCATGCTCGATGAAGCCATGCGCCTTGCGGACCCGCAAGCCTACGAGCGCGAGATCCGCCGCAACGTGAAATTTCTGGACTACGCGCCGATGATCTTCGTTTCCGCCACGACCGGGCGCAACATTGATAACCTATTTAGTGAAATCGAAATCGTAGCGTCCGAGCGGCGCAAGCGCATCTCTACCGGGGAGATGAATCGGTTTCTCGAAACCATTGATTTCGAACGTGCCTCTGTTCCCTACAAAAGCCGCGTGAGAATCATGTACATGACTCAGGCTGCGGTAGCGCCGCCCACCTTCATCCTCTTCACCGACCGGGACGTGAAACTGCATTTTTCTTACGAGCGCTTCATCGAAAACCAGATCCGCGCAGCATTTGGATTTGTGGGTACACCGATCTGGATCAAGACCCGGGCGCGCAACCCAAAACAAAGATAACCACCGAGCACATAAAGTATCAGCAAGGCTCTGTGTCCCTTTGTGCACTTCGTGGTTAGAATTGGATTATGACTGAGACAGCGGCCAAAATCCGGCTCACTGAACAGGTCAAAGCGGCGGGTTGAGCGAGCAAGCTGAGTCCGGCGGTGCTGGACACGGTGCTTGGGAAATTAGCCCGGCAACATGATCCGAACGTGCTAGTCGGCTTCGACAAAGCCGATGACGCTGGAGTGTATCGCATCAGCGCGGATCAGGCGCTCGTCCAGACCATCGACTTCTTCACACCAATCGTCGACGATCCCTACACCTTCGGGCAGATCGCCGCCACCAACTCGCTCAGCGATATCTATGCGATGGGTGGGAGGCCGCTAACAGCGCTCGCAATGGTCTGCTTCCCCGAGAAAGGTGACTTCGACATCCTCGAACAGATCCTTGCCGGTGGTCTTTCGAAAATGATGGAAGCCGGTTGCACTATCGTCGGCGGCCACAGCGTCCGCGATCCGGAAATTAAGTTCGGCTACTCGGTTACGGGAATGATCAATCCTGATCGTGTCCTGACTAATAGTGGCGCGGTTCCCGGCGACCGACTCGTCTTGACCAAGGCGATTGGCACCGGCGTAATCTCAACCGCTATTAAGCAGGGCAAAGCCGAGGAAAAATGGATCGAAGCAGCGACGCGTTCGATGACGACTTTGAACAAGTTGGCCGCTGAAGTCGTGACGAGAGTTTCACCACAGACGAAGGCTCCTTTTCAAATCCACGGCATGACCGACATTACGGGTTTCGGCCTGATCGGCCATGCACGCGAGATGGCGCTCGGCTCCAATGTAAGCCTTCGGCTCAACGCATCACATATTCCGCTGCTCGAAGGCGCTCTGGAATGTGTTCGACAAAAATTCATTCCCGGTGGTCTGAAGGCCAATCGCGAGTTTGCCGAGTGCATGGTGTACTACGACGAAGCGGTTTCAGAAGAGTTGCGGACCATCCTCTACGATCCTCAAACGGCCGGTGGTCTGCTGATTTCCGTTGCTCTCGAAGATGCTGACGAGCTGCTGCGCGAATTGAACGAAGCGGCAGTTCCGGCGGTCAGTCTTGGGGAGGTGCTCTCATCGGACAAGCCCGCGATTGAGGTTGCCCCGTAGCTGCTCACCTGCTGTGACAAACAAGCCGAGACCCCGCCCGGAACTGTTGCGCAGCTACTTGCGGCAGCTCGCGAAAAATGTCGAGCCGAGGCCAACATGACTTTGCAAGCTAACCATCCTTCCATGTAGACGAGCTTCTTCACAAGTAATAGAGGCTCCGCGTGGGTGCAGCATGTGTGCGCTGCGAAGAAATAACCTTGTATATCGTTTCTTCACGACTGTAGTCATCTCTGCTGCCATAGTTGCGTTGTCAGACTGTGGTGGCGCAACGTCGAACTCCGGAACTTCGACTTCTACTCCCGCTCCATCTCCGCCAACATCGCCGCCGCCTACGGCACCCTCGCCGACACCTATGCCGACGCCAATGCCCACGCCAGCCTCGCCAACGCCGATGCCGAGTCCGTCTCCGATGCCAACTCCGGCTCCTATGCCAGTCATTGGTAATGAATACCTCTACGCGGTTGCTCCAAGCAGCGGCAATCAGAGCACCTTTGCCGTCTACCAAATTGACCAGAACAGCGGACTGCTTACACAGCTCAGCACGGCAACCATCCCGGTACGCGCCGCGCAAAATATCGCCGTCGACGCTACGGGGCAGAATTTTTACGTTACAGGCTTCGAAGCGCCCGGTACCAACATGGATCTGGTGAAGGTCGACCCAAATACACACAACATCACGCCAATGCCGGGACAGACCTTTCACACCCTCCCTGCATATCTGGGAGATGGCGACTGCTGCCCGAACACTGTTGCCGTTGATACCACCGGCAAGTTCGCCTACGTCGGTGGACTCAATGACGGATCGATTCATGTGTATTCCGTCGACCAGAGCAGTGGCACCTGGACTGAGATTTCTCCGAGTAACTATCAACCGAGTTCCGGCGGTACATCGGTGTATGCGGTCGCTATCGACCCGAATAACAAGTTTTTGTACGAGTCACAACGTGACTCAAGTTTTGTCAATATTTGGATACGTGATCCGAATAGTGGAATGATCACTCCACAGGCCTCTTCGCCTTTTCAGACCGGTGCGTTGACCACCGATGTCTCAGTAAGCGCTGACGGCAAGTATCTCTTCGTGCCGCAGTACGAGGTCAGTCATGTAATGGCCTACAGCATAAGCTCTGGCGGCTCCCCCCTGCCGTTACCGTCATCACCGCTTGATGCCGGTAATGCTCCCGGCAGGGCGGTAATCGATCCCCAGGACCGCTTCGTCTTTGTGCTGAACACCGGCGCTTACAATGGCGGGCCTCCCAGCGTCCAGGCATTTAAGTTCGACACTGCTACGCGCCAGATCACCGCAGTCCCCAACAGCACGTTTACCGTGTACGCGGCTGGGCAGTTGGTAATCGACGCCACCGGCAAGTTTCTTTATGCTTTGGGAAATCAGCAGACCATGGGCTGGTCCATCGATCAAACCACCGGCGCGTTATCGCCTCTGAGCGGCTCGCCCTTCAAGATAACGGGAACGGCTGGACTCGTAGTGCAGCAGTCGGCGGGAGGAACCCTGTAGCTATTTTTGAGTAACCACAAGTTGTCCGTCCACCACACGCACATCGCCGATGAAGTCAGGCAGCTTTAGTTTTTCCCGATTCTCTGGATCAGCAAGTTTTTTCTGCAGTGCACCATTCACCAGAGCAACAGGAACAATGAAATCACCAACCTTGAACTCAGTCGGTTCAAAAGTTGCGTAGCCATTTTGAGAGCCCAGCCGTCCGGCAACCGTAACATAAACATCCTTGCCATAGATTCGCGTCGGAAAAACGCCACGAACCTGGTCTCCTTCAAAACTCACTTCCGGAGCCGAAATCGGAACCTGCCCCAAGTCGGCGTTCGTCGGCGTCCCAGTGCGCAACGACTCCTTCAATGCGGCATTCACTTCATCGGAGGTTATCTGCACCTCCGCGCCGTGATCGCCGTTACTGCTGGCCTGCTCGAGTTGGTTGATCTTCGCTTGGAACTCGGCGGATTGTTGTTTCACGTTTTGAGGTGCGGTCTGCGGCTGCTCCGGCCGCGTCGGTCGCTTCAGTGCGAGTAGGATCACCAGCACTAGGGCCGCAAGCACAAACCACCGCGCAATTCGATAGATCTTCATAAGCTCTCAGGATTTGCTGGCATTAGCATCGTCCGAGTGTCCCTGGGCGGAAAGATGACCGCAGTCATGCGACTTCTGGCCGCGACAGCGGCCCTGAGGGCAGCGGATGTAATAATTGTCATGTGTCTTGTGAAATCTGCCATTCCCGCAAGGAGAAGCGCTTTTGCCCAGCCTTGCACGACCGGATATGCCCGGTCTGCTGCGGCACCGAACGCGAAGTAACTCTTGATTGTCCCAGCGACTGCGTTTACTTACAGCAGGCGCGCCACAACGAGAAGCCCCGCTCCATCGATCAGGTCGACAAAGAGCTGCTGTTCCTCGCTGTGGATATTCCTGAGCGTTTCATTTACGAGCGCGAACCGCTGATACTCGGCCTCAGTTTCGGTGTAGCGAAAGCTGCTCGTGCCGATCGAAGCATCAATGACCGCGATGCCATCGGCGCGCTGACGAACCTGGCTAAGAGCTACCAGACTCTCGTCGATTCGGGGCTGGTCTATGAATCCGCGACCGCCAGCTTGCCACAACAGGCGATCATTGCTGAATTGCGCTCTATGGTTGAGGAGTACCGCAAGATCGAGCAGCAGAACCTCGGTTATGCGTCCCTGCGCGACAGCGAGGTGCTGCGCGCACTGGTATTTATGGTCCGCATTGCGTTAGGCCGAAATAACGGCCGGCCGAAATCGCGGGCGTATCTCGATTTTCTGTTCAGGCAGTTCCCCGAGCAGAAGTCCGCAGTCGTGGGACCGGACGAGGGCAGCCGCATTATCGTCCCTTGACCGCTTTCGCTTTTGTCAGCTCAGTGCGAAGCGCCGGGAGAATCTCCGGCAATTGAAACCGAAATCCCGCTTCTTCCAGGCGTTTTGGCAACACGCGCTGGCTGGCAAGCAGGGTTTCCACTCCCATCTCGCCGAAGAAGAACCTTACCGCGGCGGTTGGCAGCGGAAACAATGCGGGCCGCCGGACAGCTCTCGCCAGCGCCTTAGTGAACTCGAGATTGGTAACCGGATTGGGCGAAACCAGATTTATGGCTCCACATAGCGAATCACTTGCGATGAGCATTTGAATCGCTGAGATGACATCGCTCAACGCGATCCAGCTCCACCATTGGCTGCCGTTTCCCACAATGCCGCCCATTCCAACATGAAAAGCTGGGAGCATCTTGGGTAGTGCGCCACCTTCTTTCGCCAGCACCAGTCCCATCCTCGCGTGAACAACCCGTATGCCAGCCTGTTCCGCAGGCTTGGTCGCAGCCTCCCACTGTCTGCACACTTGTGCCAGAAATCCATCACCGGCGCTGCTTTCCTCTGTAAGAGTTTGATCGCCTCGCGATCCGTAGTAACCGATAGCAGATGCCGACACGAGTGCGCGCGGCGGTGTCTTCATTCGTGCCGCGGCCATCGAAATCGTCTCGGTTCCACGAACACGACTGTTCAGGATATGGCTTTTTTTATGATCGCTCCAGCGTCCCGCCACTGTATGCCCCGCCAGGTGCACAATGGTGTCCACGCCCTCAAGCGCGGCCGGATCGAGTTGCCCATAGGGGTCCCACTGCAGGTCAGGACCGTCTCGGCCGGGAGCATCTCTACCGACGCGAACAATGTCATCTCCTGCGCTTTTCAGCGCTTTGACCAGCGCCTTGCCGATCAAACCGCTTGCTCCTGTGACAGCAATCTTCATGTGTCCCTCAGGAAGATAGTACGAAAGGACCGCCTACCGCATCGGCCCAAATGTGTATTGTCCTTCTCGATTCGGGTGCTTGCCAGCGGCGCTTCCGGGCGTAAAGTACTTGTTATGCGTTGTTGCCGTGTTTTGCTGTTGCTGGTTATCTTTGCCCCGCACGCCTTTTCGCAGCAAGTCTCAGCGCCGAAACAGGCCGAAGCGTCGGTTCCAAACTTACAGGCAATCATCGAGACTCAGTTTGGCCCCGGATACAAGCTCGATCCGGATTTCACCCCGCAGCTCGGTGATTTCGACGGCGACGGCGAGCAGGACATCGCCGTGGTCGCCATTGGTGGTAGTCCACTCGGCGGTGCCTCGGGATACAACTACAAGGTACAGGACCCTTATAACGGCTATTTCGGCTGGGGCAATCCAAGGATTACCTCGCAATTCGGCAGCGTTGACGGTGGCCCACCGCGACGCATCCTGATCATCCATTCATGGCAGAAGCCGACACCTAAGGCAAAGTACGTGTTGATCAACGTGCCGTTTGAAAAGTGGGGTATCAACAAAAAGGTTTTCAAAAAGAAGCTGATCAATATCATCGAAATCCAGGAATCCAGCGGCATGGGCGCCATTGTTGTATTTGATGGAAAGAAGTATCGCTGGGAACCCGGCGATGCGGATATGAGCGACAGTCCGAGAGCGTAGAAACGATCCTGATAAGTTGACTAATCCTGCTCAGGCCGGATAATCGGAACATGGTTCCGACCCTGAGTCGTCGCGCCTTGCTGATTCTCCTCCTAAGTGGAGCCCTGCTAACCTACGCCTCGAAGCAGTTCGTGATGCCGGTTGCGCGTGAGGCACAGACCTACCCCGCCCACGATGTTCACGGCAACGAAAACGTCACGGTCGCGGCAGACCCGTACGACACAGAAGGCAAGGCTTCGGTATTCACGCAGAAATACGCGCAGAACCAGATTCTGCCGATCTTTGTGGTGGTGACCAATGGTGGCGATCAGCCAATCGCCCTTGAGAACATGACACTGCAACTCGTTACTCAGAACGATTCCAAGATTCAGCCCGCGAACCTTGACGATCTTTACCGTCGATTTTCTAAGCTCAAGAGTCGCGGCGATGAACCCCGACGCAATCCCTTACCCGTTCCGTTCCCGAAGAAAGGCCCGCAGGCTGGAGTGAACTCGAAAGCCATCAACGAGTTCAATGCAGCCATGTTCCGGGCACGGGCCGTCGAACCACACTCCAGCCATGCAGGCTTCTTCTTCTTCGATATTGAGGGTATCTCCCAACCTCTGACTGGCGCTCACCTGTATGTAACCGGTATTCATGACAACAATGGCCAGGAATTAATGTATTTGGACATCCCTTTGGACAAGTACCTGGACTCGAAATAGCCTGCAGCCAGCCAATTTCGGCCAGTTGGCATTTTGCTCGGCCCTGCGACTACAATATCTCCGTCGGCATCAAAATGCTGAGCCCTTTTGTGGGGTGGTCAGGCGGTATCCGCCTCGGGTGGAACTGCACTGGAGGTGTTGTGAGCATTACTTCAATAGGCGATTCTCGTCCAAAAATTACGACCGCGACTCTCGCTGCGCGGAAATCCAATGGACAATTGATTACCTGCCTGACAGCGTACGACTACGCCACCGCGCGACTTGTTGACGAGGCTGGGATTGACGTCATCTTGGTCGGCGACTCCCTCGCCCAAGTGGTACTCGGCTACGACAGCACGCTGCCGGTTACTGTCGACGAAATGCTTCATCACACCCGTGCTGCGCGGCGGGCCGTTAAGCGCGCTCTGCTCGTCGCCGACATGCCCTACGGCTCGTATCATGTCTCGCCTGAAGATGCGGTGCGCAATGCATCGCGGTTTCTAAAAGAAGCTGGGGCGGAGGCCGTCAAACTCGAAGGCGGTGAGAAACGCATCGACGATGTTCGCCGCCTCATCGACGCCGAGATCCCCGTCATGGGCCACATCGGCTTGACCCCACAGTCGGTGCATGCCATGGGCGGTTACAAAGTCCAGGGAAAGACATTGAACGCCGTCGAGCAACTCATGCGTGATGCTGTGGCTCTTGATCACGCCGGCGCATTTTCCATCGTTCTGGAAGGAATTCCGAGGGAAGTCGCAGCGATGATCACCGAAGAAGTTTCGGTGCCGACGATTGGGATAGGCGCGGGTCCGGACTGCGATGGCCAGGTACTGGTGATACACGACCTGCTTGGAATGACCTTCCATCCAGCGGCAAAGTTCGTGCGGCGTTATGCCGATGCTTGCGCCGTGGTTTCCCAGGCGATCGAATCGTTCAAGCAGGATGTGCTCGAAGGTAATTATCCCTCTGACAGCGAGTCGTATCACCTCCCGAAAGACACGGCTGCCGCGCTCGATACCATCCAGGAACGCAAACGCGCCATGTCGAAATAGTTCGGCGTCCCTAGCCTCCGGGATTCGGATGTGTGAAACGAAAACTAATGCCTACCGCCTCGGCTTCAATTCGCATCATCGACACTCCCGAACAGATGCATTCTCTGTCCGGTGAAATACGGAGTTCCGGACGCCGCCTGGGACTGGTCCCGACAATGGGGGCTCTCCACGAGGGCCATCTCTCCCTGATGCGGTTGGCGCGGGCTCAATGTGACGTGGTAGCCGCTTCGATCTTCGTGAACCCACTGCAGTTCGGTCCGAATGAAGATTTCGACAAGTATCCTCGAATGTTCGAAAGCGATTGTCACAAGCTCGAAGCTGAAAAAGTCAGCCTGCTGTTTGCCCCCACCACCGAGGCCATGTATCCGCCCGGCGCGAAAACATTTGTCGAAGTTGGCGAAATCAGCGATCGCCTCGATGGCCGCTCCCGTGCCGGTCACTTTCGCGGTGTAGCGACCGTAGTCACAAAGCTGTTCACGATTGTGCAACCCGATGTCGCTTTCTTTGGACAAAAAGATGCCGCGCAGGTCGCGATCATTCAGCGCCTCGTGCGCGATCTGAACCTGGACGTCAGGATCGTGGTTGCGCCGATCGTCCGCGAATCCGACGGACTTGCCATGAGTTCCCGCAACGCCTATCTAAGTCCACAGGAACGAAAGCAGGCACCGGTACTGTATCGGGCACTCATGCGCGTGCAGAAGCTTGCCGATCAGGGCGAACGCAATACTGCTAAGCTGATCGCTAGTGGCAAAGCAGTCATCGCTGAGGAACCCGGCGTTCGCCTGGACTATTTCGAGATCGTCGATCCACAGACACTTCAAGGCGTAAGCGACTTACGCTCAGGAGCGCTCGTCGCGGTCGCGGCATACGTCGGAACTACAAGACTGATCGACAACGTGCTGCTCAGTGGAGGCGGTGAAGTTCGGACGAGCTTACGCTAGTAGTCAGTCGTGAAGGTGTAGAGCCACGCCGAGCAACGCAATCAGCACTGAGTTGCTGATTCCCACTAATCAACCGCTCTTTTCGACACGAACGCATTTCCCGCGATTACGAATCTCAGTTCTTCGTGAGCCGCCTTGGTAATTCCGATCCGCGGAGTTCTGACGATCTTCTCTGGTCGAAACCCATCATCCACAATGCGCAGGTCCGAAGCGATTGAGGTCAGGTCTTTGTCATTATCGCGTTCTCGAGTGATCCCAAACGCTTCAGCGAGACGCCCCGGGCCGGACGTCAGCAGCCGCACCTGGCTGACCCGTTTCAGATCTGACTCCAATCCGCGCGCGCCCGCCATCTCGGCAAGTCCAGCCACAGGTTCTAGTGCACGGAACAGCACGCTTCCGGCCTTCCCCTCTGGCTCACACGACACATTCAAGCAATAGTGATTCCCATAAATGAAGTAGACATAGGCATGTCCTGGGGGGCCGAACAGCACGAAATTGCGCGCTGTCTTCCCGGCAGCGGCATGGGCTGCGGGATCATTGATGCCGAGATACGCTTCGACTTCCACGATTCGCCCCGCTCGAATCCGGCCGTGCTCCTTGCGTACCAGAATCTTGCCGAGAAGCTCCCGCGAGGCGGTGACTGCATCCCGTGCGTAGAACGCTTTTGCAATAGGTGCCAGCGTCGCGAATGAAAATACCTGCTGTTTGCGCGCTGGCGTTTGCATTGGGGAAAAAACTGGCCCGTTCAGCACGGAACGGGCTGATGCTCCTAAACGGGATTTGCCGGTGCCTCACATCTGCCTGTGTTGGCAGATGTGGAAATCTATTTCTTCAAGGCCCCCAGCACTTCTTCCGCATGTCCTTCCGGCTTTACCTTTTCGAATACGTGCTTGACCTTGCCATCCGGACCGATGATGAACGTGCTCCGCTCCACGCCCATTACCTTCTTGCCATACATGTTCTTCTCTTTCAGAACGCCGTAGGCAGTCGCGACTTTCTTGTCTTCGTCGCCAAGCAGCTGGAAAGGAATTTTGAACTTGTCGGCGAACTTCTTCTCATCTTTGGGAGTGTCAGGCGAGACGCCCAGAATCACCACACCTTGTTTTTTAAATTTGCTGTATTCGTCGCGAAACTCGGACGCTTCTATCGTTCAACCTGGCGTGTCTGCTCGAGGAAAGAAGTAGAGGACGACCGTTTTCCCCTGCAGGTCTTTGAGTGATACCTTATTTCCATCCTGATCAGGCAAAGAAAAGTCAGGAGCCTTATCATTGATGTTCATGGGTGTTCTTTCTCCCTCGCCAATGAAGATACTACAGCGCTGCCTGATGGCGGCCATCACCCTGGTTGCAGTTTCTGGCCTGCTCTCCCATGGCTGGGCACAATCGATTCGGAAGAAGACCAGCAAGGGACCGAGAGCGGTCGCCATACTCGAATGGGGCGCAAAAGGACCTCGCCTCATTCCCGTGTCCATCATGGTCGACGGCAAGTTCTACGATGCCGGCATCTACCTCGCCGACCCGGTTCCCATGGCGCTCGATCCGGGCAATGTTTACGAAGTACAGAAGTCTGGTGATCCTGCTGGCCTTTTCACGATCAACTCCGTCATGCAGGAGCAAAACGGTCCTCCGTTCTACGGGATTGGCAAGTTCACGACGCAAGCCGAGGTCCAGGCGGCCGCTAACAAAGCCGCAGCCGCCAAAGCCAAGGCTGCCGAAAGAGCTTCACGACACAACTCGGATGACTCCGGGCCTCCTCGCCTGCGTCGCGCACATAGTGCACCCATGCCGCAACCCGGTCCAAATCCGCCGAGTACACCACCCGGCACCCCTCCAGGCATGCCGCCGGGAGCCCCACCTATGGGTGGTCCACCTATTCCGCAGACCTCGCCACCTCCCTCTTCAGGTCCTACAGGCACGGGCGACGACAGCGGCGGTGATCGTCCCACAATGAAGCGTCCCAAGCAGACTTCATCGCCGAGTTCCACGCCCGATGATACAGGCGACGACAGCGACACGGAGCGGCCTACTCTGAAAAAGCAGGCACCGACGGCTCCGCCTTCCGTGCCTCCTGCTGCAACGAACTCCAGCAACGGCTCCACGAATGACAGCGATCGGCCAGTGCTCAAGCGCGGTACGGAAGGCCGGCAAGCCGAAAGCATCAAGGGACCGGCTTCGCCAGTTCCCTCACCTTCAGCCCCGAAAGGAATGAACCGGACCGAGGTCGCCGTTTCCGATCCGAATATCGCTCCACCTCACCCTTTCAAGTGGGTAGGTAGTCCAGATGTCGAGAAGCAAAACGAAGACGGGACTCGGCAGTTAGCATTACAGGCCGTGCGAGATTACGCAGTCAAACACCCCGGCGCGCGCCCCGGTTCCACGCTCCAGGACGTAGAGGTCCGTGAGTTCGATTTAGACTTCAGTAACGAAGCGGTGGTCGTCTTGAGTGCAACCGTTCCGCAAGAATCTGCGACTCCATCACGTGCTGCTCGTCGTAAGTCTCCTGGTTCCAAGTCTTCGCAGGAAGTCCCTACTGGCTCAGCAAGTCCCAAGACTGATTTCTATGTCACTGTGGTAGCTCGTCAGAATTATGACGGCACCATGCGCAAGGTATTCGCGCTGGCGACAGACGGCAGCCACTTGGATGTTTACCCACGACTGGAGTTGATCGATGCCGTCGACGCTGACGGCAGCGGTCGGGGCGAGTTGCTCTTCCGCCAGATCTCAGACAGCGGAACGAGCTACGCCATCTATCGCGTGGGAGTGGAAACCATGACGGCGCTCTATAACAGCGGCGCTCCCCTCCAGCAGTAACAGCTTGCGATTGCGTTCTATTCTCGGCAGATCGCAAACGCTCTTACCGGGAAAGATGTTCCTCCGACAATTGCAGGCGGCGCGGCAAAGAAACGAAAATTGCGCCCCTGCAATTGATCCAACCCCCGCAGATGTTCCACGACCGGAATCCCCGCCGCCAGCAACTTCGTATGCGCCGGGCGCTCGGGATCGTTCATGTCATCGATGTTCGCGCAATCGATGCCCACCAGCGCCGCTCCAGCATGCACCAGAAGGTCGCAGGCACTTCCGGTAAGAAACGGGCCGGAGCGGAAATAATCGTCACCCCACCGGCTGGACCATCCTGTTCGCACCAGCACCGCTTTGTTACGAATGCGATCGGAACGAATGCCGTGAAATGCGTTCTCATCGATTGCTCCGTCCTCGGCTGCCGATACCAGAAAGCCGGGCAGGTCTACTAACTTCTTAAGCGCAAGGTTTGCAAGATCCGCACCCTCCGGGTGGCGGTGAAAAGGCGCATCTACATACGTCCCAGTGTTGCCGCCAAATTCGTAGCTTGCGATCTGAAACGTGACACCGCAAGCATAGTGCGCATGCTTGGGTGTGTCCTGGTGACTGAGGAAAACGTGAAACTTAGGTTCCGGAAGACCCGGATACGATGGCATCTCTGGTTCCAGACGATGACTGAGATCAATGATCATGCAGCGATCTTACAATGGGACACGCAGACAACAGCAGGCCTATGAAGTCGCGCAAACTCCCGGTAAGTGTTTAAACTGTTATCGACTCATGAAGCTTCGCGCTCTCTCTATTCTCATTCTCACAGCCGGTTTGGCTCTCGCACAGGCGCCAAATCCTCCCTCTCCAGCCGTTCCGGCTTCTGCCGACGCGAACGCTCAAAAAGCTCGCCAGATTCTCGAGCAGATGATCCAGGCCCTGGGTGGCCCCGCCTACATGTCCATCCAGGACATGAGTGAGGAAGGCCGAGGCTACACTTTTTATCAGGGCCAACCCGACAGCGTGGGCACGCTTTTCTGGCTGTTCTGGAAATACCCTGATAAGCAGCGCGTTGAATTAACTAAGCAGCGCGATGTGGTGACCGTGAACAACGGCGACGAAGGCTATGACATTACCTACCGCGGTACTGCCCTCGAGGAGAAAGAGCAGCTGCAAACCTATCTCCGTTACCGTAATCACTCGCTGGAAACCGTGCTCCGCGTCTGGCTTCAGAATCCCAATGTCGCACTGTTCTACGACGGCCCTGCGGTTGCCGAACAGAAGCCTACCGACTCTGTCACGTTGATGAATGGAGACGATTCGGTCACCATTTTCGTGGACCGCTACAGCCATCTTCCTGTGAAAAAGACGTTCTCCTGGCGCGATCCCACGGATCGCTTGCGAAACGAAGAAGCGGAAATTTACGACAACTTTCGCCCCGTGCAGGGCATCGTGACACCGCACATTATTATGCGATCCCGCAACGGACAAACCACCGGCCAGCGCTTCATTACTAACGTGAAATACAACACCGGGCTGCCCGACTCGTTGTTCCAGGCGAAAGTGACATACGATCCCTACGCCACACCAAAGCGGAAGAAGTGACTCGCAGTTGCCAGTTTCTGATTGTCATTTGTTAGTCCGAGCCATCGGCGAAGACTGCCATTTCGAGGGTAAAGAGAAATTTCAATGAGCAAACGACGATCAGCTAGCTTCCCGGGCATCAGTACAGGATGCATTCCCAGTCGCATCCATTGCTAGGAAGTGCCAACTACAGCGGTATATTCCCATGCTTCTTCGGCGGATTCTTGTCGCGCTTCGTCTGTAGCATTTCCAGTGCCTGGATCAGCTTCTTACGTGTTTCACGCGGTTGGATCACCGCATCCACAAATCCGCGCTCGGCGGCCACATACGGATTCGCAAAACGATCGCGAAATTCCTCAACCTTCTGCTGCCGCATCTCGGCACGATTCTTCGCCTTATCGAGTTCGCGTTTGTACACAATGTCGACGGCGCCCTCCGGACCCATCACGGCTATCTCGGCTGTCGGCCACGCGTAATTCACGTCGCAGCGGATGTGCTTCGATGCCATTACGCAGTACGCTCCGCCGTAAGCTTTGCGCGTGATCACGGTGATCTTCGGTACCGTGGCTTCGGCGAACGCAAACAACAGCTTCGCGCCATGCGTGATGATGCCACCGTACTCCTGTTTTGTGCCCGGAAGAAAGCCTGGAACATCTTCAAACGTGATGAGCGGGATATTGAAGCAGTCACAGAAGCGCACAAAACGCGCACCCTTAATGGACGCATTGATATCGAGCGTCCCCGCGAGAATGGCCGGCTGGTTCGCGACGATCCCTACCGATCGCCCATTCAGCCGCGCAAACCCTACCACGATATTCTGTGCATAGAACTCCTGCACTTCAAAGAAGTAGCCGTCATCGACCACCGTCCTAACCGCATCCTTGATGTCGTAGGGCTTGTTCGATTCCGCCGGAACCAGGGAATCCAGCTTCTCGTCCATGCGCTCGATGGGATCGGTGCACTCTCGCCGCGGCGGATCTTCGAGGTTGTTTGACGGCATGAAGCTGAACAACTCCCGTACCATCGACAGGCACTCGGCATCATCATGGGCGAGAAAGTGCGCGACCCCCGACATTTCATTGTGGGTGTGAGCTCCGCCCAACTGCTCTTTTGTGACCTCTTCATGTGTTACCGTCTTGATCACGTCCGGCCCGGTAATGAACATGTACGACGTCTTATCCACCATCAGGATGAAGTCGGTAATGGCCGGCGAATACACCGCACCGCCGGCACAGGGGCCCATGATTGCTGAAATCTGCGGAATGACGCCGCTCGCCAACGTATTGCGCAGGAAAATGTCGGCATAGCCGGCCAGCGACATCACCCCTTCCTGAATACGCGCGCCACCCGAATCGTTCAGTCCAATCACTGGCGCGCCAACGCGCATCGCTGTGTCCATGATTTTTACGATCTTGCTGGCATTGGCCTCGCTGAGCGATCCCCCGAAAACGGTGAAATCTTGCGCGAACACAAAAACCAGCCGTCCTTCGATGCGACCGTATCCAGTGACAAAGCCATCGCCAAAGTACTTCTGTTCATCCATGCCGAAATCGGTGCAACGGTGAGTAACGAGTTTGTCAGTCTCCTCGAATGTGCCCTCATCAAGAAGAAACTCGATGCGCTCGCGCGCCGACATCTTGCCTTCTTGATGCTGGCGCTCGCGACGTTCCTTGCCACCGCCCGCTTCGGCGAGCCCGTCGCGGCGCTTCAGTTCCTGTATTTTTTCTTCAAGCTTCATAGGGGGCGCATTATAGCTGGAGGCACGTCTTTTGGTCATTGTTCCGCAAACATCTCCAACCACTCGCTCTTGAGTACCTTGTCCTCGGTCATCAGGTTGTTCTCCTGTATCAGTCGCATCTCGGCGGAACCTCATTGCCCGCCTCTATACTGTGAAGTACCATAACTGAACCAAGATCAGCCGGAAGGGCGTTCACTCGGTTCTTACAGTCATGACAAGCGAACGTGAACATCGAGACGAAATTGTTCGTGTGGGCCGCTCTCTCTACGAACGCGGGTTCGTAGTCGCGATGGACGGCAACATCTCTGTGCGGCTCGACGCAGAACGTCTTCTCGTCACTCCCACCTGCATGTGCAAGGGAAGGATGTCTGCCGACGACCTGGTAATCGTGAACAACTCCGGGCAGAAGCTGCACGGCCGCCGTGATGTCTCCAGTGAAGTTGCTATGCACCTGCTGATCTACCGAATGCGGCCGGACATCAACGCTGTAGTGCATGCGCATCCGCCGACCGCAACCGGGTTTTCCGTGGCCGGAGTAGCCCTGGATCAGGCCATCCTCTCGGAAGTTGTCATCACCGTCGGATCCGTTCCTTTGGCGCGATATGGAACCCCCGGCACCGGTGAGCTTACGGATGCCCTGCGTCCCCTGGTACAAGATCATTGCGCCATTCTGATGGCGAACCATGGCGTGGTTGCCTATGGCACTGATCTCGAAAGCGCCTTCATGCGAATGGAAACCGTCGAGCACTTTGCGAAGATTGCCTTGGTTGCAAGAACCCTCGGAACCCCACAAGTACTCTCGCGCGATGATGTTCACAAGCTGGAACAGATCCGGCAACGCATGCAGTCAGTTCCAGCTAATGGCAAGGCCGCCCGTATCGAGCCGGTCACCGAAATTGCGCATGCCGCCAGCGATCGTATTCCCGTGAATGAATAACACCGGCTGCCGTTCTCGTTGACGCTAAGCTGCTGTGCACGCTACAATTACTAGGTTTGCCTGTACTGCCAGGTCCCGTCATAGTCAACCTGCTGCGAATGTGAGCGCGGGATTCCGATTGGGACAGCCGTTGCCGTCCTGGCAACGTGGAGTGCAAGCGTTAGGTTATCCATAAGGTCGTGGCTACGCTCGCGTGGCGTGCCTTGGAGGATTTATGTACGCGGTTATCCGCACCGGGGGAAAGCAGTATCGCGTCGCACCCGGCGATGTGATTCGGGTCGAAAAACTGGCGCCAGCCCATGACGACCGGATCCAGTTCAGTGAAGTTCTGGCGGTTTCATCCGCCGAAGGTCGCGTTTCGCGCCCCTCTGGCGCAGCCCATGTCATTGGCCAAGTTTTGGGCGATGGGCGTGGCGACAAGATTCTTGTCTTCCACTACAAGCGCAAGAAGCAGTACAAGAAGCTTCAGGGTCATCGACAACCCTTCACCGCAGTTCAGATCACCGAGATCTCTGTGGATGGCGAAACATACAAAGCCCCCGAAAATGTTTTGAAGCCACGCAGGGTCGAAAAGCCTTCCCAGGAAGAAGCAGTGGAAGCGGCACCCCAAGCGTCAAAGAAGGCTGGCAAGAAAGCGGCTCCCAAGAAGGCGGCCAAAAAAGCTGCGAAGAAGAGCAGCGCGAAAAAATCTACCGGGAAGAAGAAGTAGGTAACAATCTGGGCGGCGCATCGCGCCCCAACGAAGAAGGAATTGTCATGGCACACAAAAAAGGATTAGGAAGCTCACGAAATGGCCGCGACTCGAATGCACAGCGGCTCGGCGTCAAAGTTTTCGGCGGACAGGTTGTTCCCGGAGGCTCAATCATCGTTCGCCAGCGTGGCACGCGCTACAAGGCCGGACTGAACGTTGGCCGCGGTAAAGATGACACCTTGTTCGCAAAAGTCAGCGGCACGGTGAAATTCGTCGACAAGGGTTTACTGGGTAAATACATCGTGGTAGAACCCGCTAAGGCGTAATCTTCATTCTGTTCGAGAAATCAGAGGCACGGAGCCATTCCGTGCCTTTTTGCTTTTCTAGTTGGCCCCTTACAGCGCCAGTGTGTCGTTGCGAGGCATACATCGAGTGCCGTCGCGTGGGCGCTTACATCTTGCACTGGAAATCAAAGCGCATCATGGTCTGCTGTCCGGCGATTTTGAGTTGTACGATTCATGACTGCTGCCTGAGCCCTCGCGAACCTGACAACCCTCAGTGCCGACCGCGTTCATCTTTCTTTCGATTGCTTCAATCGCAGTCTTCGCTAGCACTCTGGTTTGCCGAGTGCTGCCACAAATTCGTAGTTCTTGATTAGCACCATAATTACTGCACCTAACGAAGGTATACGACTGGTCGGGTAACTAGCGTGGGCGTAGCTGTCACACGCCACGTGATGATTACCTTAGAACGACCAGCAAAAGTGACTTGCGCACCGCAACTCTTGACGTCAGAATGCGTCACAATTCACAGCAGCACGTGCGTGTTGTGTGTGGGAGGGGGAATGGTTCCGGAAGGCAATCCACTTAGGAGTTTCTTTTTCGACATCGTCTCGCATCACTTTGCGAGTTCCTTCGATCTGCGCGATCCCGAACTCAGCGCGTATATTTCCGATATCCTCACCGAATTTTGCGATACCGACCAGCTACATAAGATTCGCAATGCCGGTGGACGCGCTCTGGACGATGTAGGCGAGATGCTGCTTGAGTCCGATCCGGTTTACGGTCCAGCACCCAGTTTCGATCGCGAGCGTCAGGTGCGCAAACATATCGGCGACTACACGCTTTTTTTCACGGGAATGTTTCCGGAAAGCATCAACCACTACCGCCTACGCCGCACTCGACTGGAGAACATGATCGACTTCATCAAGGCCGGCAAGGAGAGCTACTACATCGTCTCCAAATTCGACTGTTTCGAATACCAGAAGGTCGCGCCCCTGTTCCGTAAGCTTTCGGAGCGCTTCGAGGAATGCGTGGTCGGATTAAACATGGTAAAAAACGAACTCCAGGAACGCCAGCATCCGATCGTGAGGCAGACAACCGAATTCCTGATGTAAAGCTTGATGTGACCAGTCTGATCGTGGGCTGCGAACGCCCTCGTCCGTGCAGGCTGAGTTTGGTTTGCATCGATTCCTTCGTCCGCGCAGGACCTACCGTTCGTTCATCCGATAAAAACTCAAGCATGCATCTCCCTGCACCAACTTCCGATATCGCAGCACATTTCCGATTCCATCTCCTGGATCGAATCTCTTATCGTGCTCGGCCACGATGATGCCCTTGCCCTTCATGAGGTTTAGTTCCGATACTGTCCGCAGCACACCCTCATACTGGCCTTCCATCCGATACGGCGGATCGACGAAACAGTAGTCGTACTGGGTCGCAAGTTGCGGAAGTGCCTTGAGCACATCCTGCTCCACTACTTCTGCACCGTCACTGATCCCCAAGCTTTTTAGGTTCTCGCGAATCGCTCGTGCGGCCTGCTTCGTCTTTTCGACGAACGTCACAGAGCCTGCGCCGCGGCTCATGGCTTCAATGCCCACGGCTCCGGTCCCGGCATATAAATCCAACCAGGCGCTTCCTCCCAGCACATCAGGATCACCCGCAGTGAGCACATTGAATAATGTCTCCCGCAGCCGGTCTGAGGTTGGACGTACATCCAGTCCCGCAAGCGCCCGCAATGGGCGGCTCCGGTATTTTCCGGTGATGATCCGCATGCTGCGTATTTTAGCGGCTCGATTTTCGTGCCGGTAGCTGCCGCACAAGCCACTGTATAAAATGAAAGAAGATGGGAAACTGGGCTGCATCCATTTTGCGAAGCTGGTCGATTCCTGTCGGCCGCATCGGAAACGCGCACGTACGCGTGCATCTGTCGTTCCTGTTCCTGCTCGCCTACGTATGGATGACCGACTCGAAGCCCCTCGGCAATGCCGTTTATGGGCGCGGTCTGGCGCTGGTCGGCCTGATGCTTGCCTCGGTGATCCTCCACGAATTGGCACACGGCCTGGTGACTATTCACCGTAAACTGCCGGTACGAGTTCTCGTGCTCATGCCTATCGGCGGCATCGTTCTGGTCGATGAATCTGCGGAGCCAGACCACGACACCGGAGGCGAATGGGCCGTAGCCCTTTCCGGTCCTTTCGCGAACCTCTTCGTCGCATTTATTACCGGCAGTATCGTGCTGGGTCTTATTCCCAAAGCCGCGCTATGGTCTTCCCCGCTGATCTCCTCGGAAAACCTGCTGCGCAGTTTCGTGTGGATTAACTTTGCATTATTCGCTATGAATCTGGTGCCCGCCTATCCGCTCGACGCGGGCCGCATCCTGCGTTCTACTCTCGCGCGTCGGACCGACTTCGTCCGCGCCACACGTCAGGCGGTCAGCCTTGGGCAGATGTTCGCCATTGCGCTCGTCCTGCCAGGCATCATTGTGCCCGATGTCTGGAATCGCTGGCTGATGCTTGTCGGCCTCGTGCTTTTTCTGGCGGCGCAACTGGAACATCGAGCCGTACTGTTCCAATCGGTACTGGAAAGTCTGCGTTTGGAAGACGTCATGCTCACCGACTTTGCCGTGCTCTCCCCCGCCGACACTCTGGAAGACGCACTGAACAAAGCCGTTCACACGCTGCAAGATGACTTCCCGGTAATCCGCGGCGGCGACATGGTTGGTGTAGTTTCCCGGCAGCGTATTGTCGAAGAGTTGCGTGGCGAAGGTAACGGTTACGTGCAGTCAGCCATGAACCGGGCATTCCAGATTGCCCAGAAAGGCGAATCGCTCGCGTCAGCATTGCGTAAACTCACCGCGCAGCGACTTACGCTCATCCCCGTGGTTGACGAGGGCCGCCTGGTTGGTATCATCACTTTCCAGAACCTGATGCACAGCATGCGGCTGTTGGCGGAATCCCGCCGTCTCAAGAACGGGAAATAGCTCCCTACACCTCTGTTTCAGCAGTTCTGATAACATTTCACGAGTTCGCGCGTCTTTCATCGTTTCGGGTTGATTCCTACTCCCCGCTCGCCAGGAGATACATCATGATCAAACGTCTGATCTCCCTTATTTTGGTTGCCGGCAGCTTTTGCAGCGTCGCTTTCGCTGCCTCGACGACTGCTCCCAAGCGAAACTCTTCACAAGCCCTGCCCACCATCAAATACGAGAAGTACACGTTGAAGAATGGGCTCACGGTCATCTTGTCGGAGGATCATCGCCTGCCTTTGGTTGCGGTAAACCTGTGGTATCACGTCGGACCGGCAAACGAGCGCGAGGGACGCACCGGTTTTGCTCACCTTTTCGAACACATGATGTTTGAAGGATCGAAGCACATTGGCAGCAAGGCGCATTTCCGCTACCTGGAAGGCGCCGGCGCGACGGGGATCAACGGCACCACCAATTTCGATCGCACGAACTACTTTGAAACGGTCCCGTCCAACGAAATTGATCTGGCGCTCTGGCTCGAGAGTGATCGCATGGGCTATCTCCTCGACACCCTGGACTACGAAAAGCTGGCGAATCAGCGTGACGTGGTCCGCAATGAGCGGCGGCAGAGCATCGAGAATCGCCCCTATGGATTAGCCGAAGAAGAGATCTACCATCAGCTCTTCCCAAAGAGTCATCCCTACTACGCCGCTGTCATCGGATCGCATGCTGATATCGAAGCTGCCCAGATCGACGACGTCCGCAAGTTTTCAGAGCAGTACTACACGCCGAACAACTGCAGCATGGCCATTGTGGGCGACTTCGATCCCGTAAAGGTGAAGGCTGAGGTCGAGAAATATTTCGGCAGCATCCCCGCAGGGCCAGCGGTTCCGAAGATCGAAGTGAAACCGCCGGTTATCACTTCCGAGAAGCGTGTTACTGTTACCGACGATGTGCAGCTCCCACGCGTCTACATGGCGTGGATCACCCCTTCCATCTACACGCCTGGCGATGCCGACTCCGACTTGCTGGCGCGCATCCTGGGCGGGGGCAAATCCAGCCGACTGTACAAGAAACTAGTTTACGAAAAGCAGATCGCACAGGACGTGGAAGTCGACAATGACAGCGAACTGCTGGGCTCGGTGCTCGATATCCAGGCAACTGCAAAACCTGGTGTCACACCCGAACAACTCGAGCAGGCGATCAACGCCGAACTGGACGACATGCGCAAGAACGGGCCGACTGAGGCGGAACTCGAACGCGCTCGCAATTCGATTGAATCCACCATGATTCGACAACTTGAGAATCTAGGCGGCTTCGGTGGCGTGTCTGACCGACTGAACCAGTACAACCATTACCTCGGAAATCCCGGCTTCCTCCCGCAGGACCTTGAACGCTACAACAAAGCTACCGTCGCTTCGGTCAAGGCTCTGGCCGACCAGCGCCTGGGGAACAATCAGCGGGTCGTCGTCTATGCTGTAAGGGGCAAGAAGGTGATTGATGATGTTCCTAAAACGCCTGAGTCGGAGGCAGAGAAGAAGGTTGTCGTTACCGGCCGCATGCCTGACGAGCCATGGCGTAAGGATGCCCCCAAACCGGGCACACTGGCGAAGTTCACCCTCCCGGCGCCGCAAAGCATCAAGCTGAAGAATGGGCTCACAGTGTTGCTAGTCGAACGCCATAGCCTGCCGGTGTTTGCGGCGAATCTCGTAATCGTGGGCGGCGCGGGCGCGAATCCCACGGATAAACCCGGCCTCGCCTCGTTCACTACATCCATGCTGCAGGAAGGAACCGAGTCCCGTCCGGCCCTGAACTTGGCAGATGACATCGACCAGATCGGCGCTGAAGTCAAAACTGACTCTAATTACGACTACTCTTCTGTGAGCATCCGCGCTCTGTCCAAGAACGCCGCTCAGGCTTTCGATCTACTGTCCGATATGGCTCTGCATCCGGCATTCGATCCGAAGGACGTCGACCGCGTCCGCAACGAACGCATGACCAATATCCTCCAGGAAAAGGATAGCCCGCGCATGCTGGTAATGAAAGCCG